>ERZ773010.13-NODE-13-length-145886-cov-68.032435_pt1 | contig 145886 bp, 115 predicted proteins | sample MGYA00580842_ERZ773010 | MGnify/ENA primary metagenome ERZ773010 (study PRJEB29015, sample SAMEA2737982) | human oral metagenome | biome: human oral; feature: human-associated habitat; material: dental | place: China | collected 2107 ... | reverse complement strand
ATTTATCGGTACCACACCTTAAATCACGTAATGGAATAGATGCCCCTCCTCCATTAACTACAATTCTCCTCGCCCTCTTTTGTGAGGTTGCCCATGAGTTTGAGAAGCTTGGCGGATTGCATTCACAGATAGATTGATTATATTCGTGGTATCCCGAAAGGAGGAGGAGAGGGGTCGTCAGACTCCATTCCGATATTCTAGAAGGGGTTGGAGCGTATGCTTCAGCCCCTTTTCTTAATTTTGACCTTCTTGCGACTTGGGAAGATCTCAAGCTCTTCGGGGGTGTCCTGCCAGAAAACATACACCGTTTTATCCTTCAGCACCTTTTGGGTTCTGAGGCATGTCTCAAGTCGCTCGTATGCATGCCCACCTCTCTCGGATAGCAGATATCATCTTGCTGAGTATATACTCTCCACCATTGTAGATACACCTCCCTACCATCCATAGATCACAACCCAAGCTAGCCTGAGAGTGATCCAGACCTCTCTTTTAGGGCTAATAGAAAAGATCAGACACACTAATACACCATAGGAGATCCATAGGGCGAGAGACGTCACCTATCAGCGTAAGAGAGGGAACGAAGAAAGCAGGGAAATTCGTACATTTGTTATATCAATCAATGGGGAAGCTTAAGTGAGGTCTTCACGACTTCCTCACTACACAGACAATAGATATGGACTACAGAATCGAAAAAGACACCCTCGGTGAAGTCAAGGTGCCAGCAGACAAGCTCTGGGGAGCACAGACCGAGCGCTCACGTAACAACTTCAAGATCGGTCAGCCAGCCTCCATGCCACTCGATGTCATCCGTGGCTTCGCTTACCTCAAAAAGGGTGCAGCCTATGCCAATCACGAGCTCGGCGTCCTCCCCCAAGAAAAGCGCGACCTCATCGCTCAGGTATGTGATGAGATCCTTGCTGGTAAGCTCGATGATCAGTTCCCTCTAGTGATCTGGCAGACCGGATCGGGTACGCAGAGCAACATGAACGTCAATGAGGTGATCGCCAACCGTGCACACCAGCTCGCAGGTAAGGTCATCGGCGAAGGCGAAAAGACTCTCCTTCCTAATGACGACGTCAATAAGTCTCAGTCCTCTAACGATACCTTCCCCACAGGCATGCACATCGCTTGCTATAAGAAGGTCGTCGAAGTTACCCTCCCAGGGCTTCGTCAGCTTCATAAGGCTCTCGATGCGAAGGCAAAGGCAATGGCTGATGTCGTGAAGATCGGTCGTACGCACCTCATGGATGCTACCCCGCTTACACTTGGTCAGGAGTTCAGTGGCTACGCTGCACAGCTCGAGCACGGCATTCGTGCTATTGAGCACACCCTACCACACCTAGCAGAGCTTGCTCTTGGTGGTACGGCTGTAGGCACGGGACTAAATACCCCTAAGGGATATGACGTGGTCGTCGCTCGCCACATCGCTGAATTCACAGGACTACCTTTCGTGACGGCAGAAAATAAGTTCGAAGCGCTCGCTGCTCACGATGCTATCGTCGAAACTCACGGAGCTCTCAAGCAGGTCGCTGTCTCTCTCAATAAGATCGCTAACGATATTCGTCTTCTCGCTTCTGGACCTCGCAGTGGGATTGGTGAAATCATCATCCCAGCGAATGAGCCAGGCTCATCCATCATGCCAGGTAAGGTCAATCCTACGCAGTGCGAAGCTCTGACGATGGTATGCGCTCAGGTAGCAGGAAACGATGTAGCGATTACCGTCGGTGGTATGCAGGGACACTTTGAGCTGAATGTCTTCAAGCCTGTCATGGCTGCAAACTTCCTACAGAGTGCTCAGCTACTAGGTGATGCTGCGGTCTCCTTCGACATCCACTGCGTCTCTGGTATCGAGCCTAACCACCCACGTATCAAGGAGCTACTAAACAACTCCCTGATGCTAGTCACTGCGCTGAATACTCACATCGGATACTACAAGGCTGCTGAGATCGCAAATGCTGCGCACCGCAATGGTACGACGCTTCGTGAAGAAGCTCTCCGCCTTGGTTATGTCACGGCAGAGGAATTCGACAAGTGGGTACGTCCAGAGGATATGGTACATCCCCTAGACTAATCGCTTGTAAAGAGTCAGTATAATCAAACGCTCAAGAGGCTGTGTCACTCTCCTTCGTGGCACAGCCTCTCTTTTATTTTATCCCCTGATTACTCTAAGATCATAGAGTAGAATCCTATCTAGCGATTACGTACCTTTGTCCTATCACTAGTCCCACAAAAATCAGCGGCTACCTGACTCTACTACCCCTTACGCTAGTACCCTACGCTATGTCTAGTCAGTTAACTGGAGGTCTCTATCTCCTCAGCATATTTCTTATCCTCTCTCCATTGGAAGCCCAAAGAACTATTAGTCCCGATAGTATCCCCCTACAGCTTACTCAAGCATGGGAGAGCTACCTCGCTGAGCAAATACAACTAGGACTGATAGATGAGGAGGAAGCTCAACAAGCACAAGCCCTATATGACGAGCACTTACTAGCTCCTCTAGACATCCAGACCGCCACTAAAGACGAGCTACTTCGTCTCCCTCTACTCTCTGAATATCAAGTGTACCAGCTGATCAATTACCGAGCTGATCATAGAGGATTTAAAGATCTCTCAGAGCTAAAGCTCATCACCGGATGGACACCTAGGCTCCTACATCTACTTCGTCCCCTTCTGCGCTGTGGCACGAAGAAGCAAGCCCTCACATGGCAGGAAGCTAGCCTACTCGGGCGCTCTCATTGGCGACTACGCTATGGCAGACAGCAGTATATGTCTGAGCGACTAGCCCACGCCATAGGTACACCTGATGTAGCCCTCTTCCAATTCAGCTATGAGGTACCCCAATATTTACAAGCCTTCGTCGCCGGGGAGAAAGACTATGGTGAGCCTTGGCGATGGCAGAGACGCACAGGATTCGACTCCTACAATGCCTCGATCGAACTCAAGCGTCGAGGCTTCCAGCTTCTTCTAGGGGACTATCGTATAGCCCGTGGCTGTGGCTTAGTTCTCGGTCAAGGGATCTTCCCCTTAAACTTCCGAAGCCTAACACCTCGTTTCCCTTCTGGCGTTCGCATGCTCCGGCATAGTAGTGAGATGGACTTCAGTCGAGGATTTGCAGGGCAGGTGCAAGGCGAGCAATGGGAGGCAGGCGTCTTCATCTCGACTAACCGTCTAGATGGTCATCTAAGCGAAGATGGTATCCTATCGAATATCAGTTCATCGGGACTACATCGTACCGAGCATGAGTTAGCACAGCGACGACAGGGCAGGACAAACTATGGTGGAGCTTGGGTTAGCCTATATCCGACCAAAGGGCTAGAACTATCACTCCAGCTGATTCATCAAAACTGGGGAGGAGCCCAACTCCGTACTCCTGCTGGGAGTCATCGGCAGACTGCTCTGCAGAACCTAAAAGCATATTCGGCCGGGAGTCTAGCTTACCATTGGTTAGGTATGTTAGGACGTCTGCGTCTAGATGGTGAAGTCGCCTATACAAATCAGAGAGCCTGGGGCATGACACAGCACCTTAGTTTGCTTCAGCAAGCTTGGGGAGATCTCCACATCTCCCTATGGGATATAGGCAAAGACTACTGGACAGACTTAGGTAGAGCAGGGACACATGGTCTGCACCCGAATGATGAACTAGGAGCGCGACTCCTCTACGGCTTCTCACCCACTGATCTTCTTGGATCGACTCAGCTTTTCATCGAGGGTTATCGAAGTTACACGAAGGACGAGGCTGGTCAAGCTAAGCGAAAGGGATATAGCTATGGTGGGTCAACATCCATTGTCCTTCACGGAAAGAATGAACTGACTCTAGCCTATCGACTACGTACGAGTGAGCGCACCGAGACGACGCATCGCTTCCGCTTACAGTATGCCTGTGAGCTAGCTGGCTGGCAGAGTCGTCTTACCTTATTATATAGTAAGCCATCAGCTGGTAAAGGCTGGGCGCTCCTAGGCAGTAGTACGGGCAAGCCTCTCGATAAACTTCAGCTCAAGGCTATGGTAGGCTACTTCGATGCTCCCACATGGGCTAGTCGCTTGTATACGCTACAGCCTTTACTCGCTGGAGAGTATGCTTCCTTCCTACTCTATGGACGAGGCGAGATAGTGAGTGCTCGGCTACAGTATACCCCATCCCCCAGCTGGCGCTTCTCGCTAAGAGTCTCCCATATACATCAGCGTGGAGAGCTCCCAAATAAAACTATCGGGGTTCTCCAGCTAGACTTTCATAGCATCTAATGATTCCTTAGCTGAACCTTAACCCCTTAAAGAGTATTTTAGCTGTGAGTAGGCAAAGTAGCCTGCTTGATTAAGCAAATCATTTATGAGTTCCTTCGATCCACAACAGCTCCCGACTGCGGGGCGACTAGGCTTTGATACCCTTATCCCCTTCTTCCCTTGGGGGCGCTTCTTTCATGACCAAGGCTACATCATGCCTTATCCTGAGGTTACGATGGCTAGCGAAGATGCCTATGCTCGCTACACGCAGATCAGTGGTCTTCTGATGACTGAGTCTTGGGAGGCTGGCAATCATCTTGACTACGTGATCGAGCGACCCGAAGAGCCAGAGGCCGACTACCTACTTCTCCGCCTTACACTAAGTCTAGATACCGTCAGCGAGGTCTGGGACTACCTCAGTGTCTCGCAGGATCAGCTACGCACTTATCATCTACTCGCTGCTCTAGCATTGGTGCGCAAGGTGGGTCTTCTCGGTCAGCAATTCGACTGCGAGCGAATCAATGCCACGACCTACCGCCTACGCCTAAAGTAGCTCACGAGCATACCTTTCTTAATAAAATAGCCTACCTCTCATCCGAGGGAGGCTATTGTTTTTATACATGAAGAGAAAAGAGCGACTCTACCGGCTCATCCGTAGCGATCTCGTGGGGATGATCTCATCACTAGGCAAAGACGATAGAATAAGCGCTTTCATTTCAATAGGAATGAAATAATCTTGCATTCCTAATCAACGGATCGATTGATTAGGAATCAACTTCTCTACCCATTACTAACCAACTTCCCCCACCATTCCTAACATCACGACTATCTTCTACCTTCATGGAGCGTAGTTATCCTATCAAAAAGAGCCAGAAATACCTAGCTAAATGTTTCGTCCTATCCCATGAAGACTGTACCTTTGTATAAGCTTTCGGGCAAGTCATCACGCTTCTAACGCACAAGAAATCATATGGCATTCATTCAGACTGTACGAGGCTTCGCGCCTCAGATCGGTGAGGACTGCTTCCTCGCTGTCAATTCTACCATCGTCGGCGATGTAGTCCTAGGTAAGGGCTGTAGCGTTTGGTTCAACGCTGTCCTCCGTGGCGATGTAAACTCCATCCGCATCGGAAATAACGTCAATATCCAAGACGGATCCGTACTCCATACCTTGTATCAAAAGTCTACGATAGAGATCGGAGATAATGTCTCAGTCGGGCACAATGTCACCCTCCATGGTTGTCATGTCCGAGACTATGCTCTCATCGGCATGGGGTCTGTAGTGATGGATGATGCCATCGTCGGCGAGGGTGCTATCGTCGCTGCAGGCTCAGTCGTCTTGGCTAAGACTGTCATTGAACCATATACCCTCTGGGCTGGCGTCCCTGCTAAGTTCATCAAAAAGGTATCTCCTGAACAAAGCCGTGAGCTTAACGAGAAGATCGCCAATAACTATCAGATGTATGCCTCGTGGTTCGACCGAAAAGAGAACCCTAGCAAATAAACCCTCATACAACACTTCTTACTATGACACTACACCACTTCACTGCCCTCGTCTTAGCGACCATAGGTAGCGCACTTTACTCCCCTCTCCTAGCTCAGCAGAGTAAGGAGGGAGCTATCAGCGCCAAGTTACTCGAAGATCTTCGTAAGAGTGATCCTGTTAGTCCTACTGACAAGGCTCTGCAGAATGCCATCGCTCGTAATGGCATGAAAGACTTCTTCGTCAATAGTCATAGCCCCGAAGCTCTCGATGATCATTTCTCCATCGAAGTCAAGAGCTCTGGGATCACCAACCAAGAGCATAGCGGACGATGCTGGCTCTTCACGGGACTCAACGTACTGCGTGCTCAACTCATGGAGCGTGAGCAGGCAGGTACCTTCTTCTTCTCTCATGCTTACTCTTTCTTCTGGGATCAACTAGAGAAGGCTAATCTCTTCCTCGAAGGGATCCTGGAGACACGCCAGCTCCCGATCGATGATAGACAGGTAGCCTGGCTCTTTCAGAACCCCATCGGTGACGGGGGACAATTTACAGGTATCTCCGATAACCTCATTAAGTATGGTGTCGTACCTACCGAGGTCATGCCCGAGACTTACTCTAGCAATAACACTGATCTGCTAAGTAAGATGATCGCTCGTACCCTTCGCCAGACAGGGATCGCCCTACGCAAGGCTTCGGCAGCAGGGAACTCACTCACTAAGCTCCGCGGGATCAAGGAGTCTTGTCTCAAGGATATCTATCGACTACTTTGTCTTAATCTAGGCACCCCTCCAACCTCCTTCTCCTACACACTCAGAGATAAGGATGGTAAAGCTATCTCTACCGACACCTATACACCACAGTCTTTTTACAAGCGCTTCGTCGGGGGAGACATGCGAGATCAGTTCGTCATGCTTATGAATGACCCATCTCGTCCCTACAATCAAGTCTATGAGATCGCCTATGATCGCCATGCCTACGATGGGAAGAACTGGACCTATATCAACCTCCCCATTGAGGAGATCAAGCAGATGGCTATCACCTCGCTGCGTGATGGATCGATGATGTACTACTCATGCGATGTCGGTCGTGAGCTAGATCGTCCCAAAGGCATCGCTAAGCTGGATAACTTCGATTATGCCTCCCTCCTTGGCTATCCATTCACGATGAATAAGACCGAGCGCATCCAGACCTTCGATAGCGGATCGACACACGCTATGACACTCAAAGCTGTCGATCTGGATAAAGACGGCAAACCCACCAAATGGAAGGTCGAAAACAGCTGGGGAGAAAAGACTGGTGTCAAGGGGCACTTGATCATGACCGATGCCTGGTTTGACGAATATACCTTCCGCCTTGTGGTCAATAAAAAGTATGTGCCTGCACGTATCCTTGATCTCCTCAAGAAGAAACCCATTCAGCTCCCCTCTTGGGATCCTATGTTCTAGTCATTCCCCGGAGTCGTTGGCTAGAAGCATTCATTCGACTTCTACCACCTAATTCACTCCTAATATTAAGAAGGCAACCCTCGGTCTTTCCGAGGGTTGCCTTCATCAGTTATATCCTTAGTTTTTTAAGTATTGCTCATTTGTTCCTTTTACCCTACCTTTGTACTGTCTTACAAGTATGACTTCCATATCCGCTGTGAAGCGCACAGCTACTGGATGGATAGTCAGCAAGGGAAGCCGGTGTGAGTCCGGCGCAGTACCCGCTACTGTAAGTCATCCCCTAGGGACGTATCATGTATGATATGCCTAGGCTCATCCCTTCAAGAGGTTTATACAAATAAACCTCACCACTGAGCGCTTGATTTCTCCTCATTGAGAAGTCCTGCTTGGGAAGGTCGAAGTAGATGAGAACCCAGGATGATAAGCCAGGAGACCTGCTTGATGAGATCTAATGTGTCAATCTCGGGAATAAGATTGGGAAGACATTGCCGTGAGAGCTCCCTCTTCTATCTATGGACGGACTCTCTCCGATGCATGCACCTTCGCAGATGTGCTACATTCAGACAGCACACCTCTAGCAAGGAAGTCTTCTGCAAGTGCCGAGGTACGCAGTAGCTTCCAGTGATTGAAATAGGTGCTAATGTATACATCGATCTAGCTTAGTTATTAAGCTAGGAGAGCGAAGGAGAGGTCAGTCTTATTCCTAACAGTATAAATGATCTTTGGTGGTATATTCTTTGGGCGGATACAAATCTGTCTAAGGATAGTCTGCTTGTGAGAAGTCGACCGACAGATGCTCCTCCGTACTAGTTTGCTATGGCTTCCTTTGTGTGCAGGGGTTTCTTTCCTATTCCTCCAACCTATCCAAAACCGCCCCTGCCCACCATAGCGACCTTTGTCGGAATCTATCGAGCCACACTTCGTATCTTGAAGCGACGTACCGTAGCACCTTGTAGGTGCATGGCGTGGTCGGAGAGTGTTACTCCCCTCAATGGAGAGAAACCTCACCACCACCCTGCTCTTCCTACTCTGATCACTGATAGGGATGTGCTTCCTCGAAGAGCCCCCTTGAATGCTTCTCGCTATCTCTCTCGTCTCTTGCCGTCGCACTAGCACAAGCATCACCTTAAATGAACCATCCGTCTCTTTAGATGGACAGACCATATTTACACCCAAAGCCTCCGCCAAAGGCTTTATTCATCATTCATACCCCCACCACCCTCTTACGAGCTTCCGATTAAGGATACAGCTATAGCCCTGCGAAGGTCAAGCATGCAGTCAAATCCCGAAGAATTCGCAGTAGCTATAAATGAATAGCTTAGCTAACACATCTAATTAATCTCCTATCTTTTCGCTATTTCTCCCATAGGTCTTCGCATTAAACACCTTGCTTATTCTTTATTTAAGCCTTACTTTTGTTAGGCAGTCGCTCCCTTCACGGGAGCGTGAATTGAAACTTTAGCAACGTAGATCTTCGAAGAGCACCTATACCGTCGCTCCCTTCACGGGAGCGTGAATTGAAACTTTTTCATAACTCGGGATCTCCTCGGAGAGGACGTCGCTCCCTTCACGGGAGCGTGAATTGAAACTGGAGAGCCGAAGTACGATAGTCGACGCCGTTAATGTCGCTCCCTTCACGGGAGCGTGAATTGAAACCCCGAGGCTAGCGATTAGCGCCTCCCACTGTCTCTGTCGCTCCCTTCACGGGAGCGTGAATTGAAACTTAAACACAAAATTACAAAAGTCGGCGAATGAAGCGTCGCTCCCTTCACGGGAGCGTGAATTGAAACGGCGGGAGCGGGTGAAGGAGTAACAACACCTTGGGTCGCTCCCTTCACGGGAGCGTGAATTGAAACTGCGTCATCGACTGACGATAATCGACACCGTTGAGTCGCTCCCTTCACGGGAGCGTGAATTGAAACTTACAGACGGCAGGACTATGAGGCTAACGTGCCAGAGGTCGCTCCCTTCACGGGAGCGTGAATTGAAACCGCCCAGAGGCTTACACCCCTAAGGGTGAAAAGGTCGCTCCCTTCACGGGAGCGTGAATTGAAACTTAATGAGTCAGGTCTCAAGCCAAGCGCCCTCCTTGGTCGCTCCCTTCACGGGAGCGTGAATTGAAACTCAAGGCAGACTCTCGCAGGCTCAAGCCGAGCTAGTCGCTCCCTTCACGGGAGCGTGAATTGAAACCTTGGAAGGAGGCCAACGAAGACAAGCTCATCACCAAGTCGCTCCCTTCACGGGAGCGTGAATTGAAACCCCTTGCGTACTCTTGGTAAGCGCTGTTGCTCTCGTCGCTCCCTTCACGGGAGCGTGAATTGAAACCTTATTTTCACTGTTATTAACACTTTCAGTTGGGTCGCTCCCTTCACGGGAGCGTGAATTGAAACATCAGTATAATGGCAAGTATCGCCGTTGGATCTCGTCGCTCCCTTCACGGGAGCGTGAATTGAAACAGGGCTAACAACAGAAGGAGTGGAGATCAAGAGCCGTCGCTCCCTTCACGGGAGCGTGAATTGAAACATCGGTGCTTCCTTGCCTTTATTGATTCGGTAGAGGTCGCTCCCTTCACGGGAGCGTGAATTGAAACAGTCTCTTGTAGCTCTTGCCGTCGCTCGTCGTCATCGTCGCTCCCTTCACGGGAGCGTGAATTGAAACAGACGGCTCTTGAAAAGCTCATCTACGATTGCTTGTCGCTCCCTTCACGGGAGCGTGAATTGAAACTCTACGTCACCGAGTTGGATAGTGTCGGGGAAGTGTCGCTCCCTTCACGGGAGCGTGAATTGAAACAAAAAGCAGAGCTATGAACTTACTATCACTAATCAGTCGCTCCCTTCACGGGAGCGTGAATTGAAACATACACAGCTATTTAAAGCAGGTATTCTCGCTGGAAGTCGCTCCCTTCACGGGAGCGTGAATTGAAACTGAGATGCGGGGGAAATGTACTTGGGGGGTATACCGTCGCTCCCTTCACGGGAGCGTGAATTGAAACTGCCTCACCTGTTAAAACTCCTAGGGAGTATTGGCAGTCGCTCCCTTCACGGGAGCGTGAATTGAAACTGGCGGTGTAGTCCTCCCCGGTCTTGTTAATCGTTGTCGCTCCCTTCACGGGAGCGTGAATTGAAACATGTAGGCAATGTACTTCTTTGCGGTACGATCTTGTCGCTCCCTTCACGGGAGCGTGAATTGAAACATGCCGAGGGTCTCGTACACGTCATCGGGATCGAGTCGCTCCCGTGAATTGACATGAGTCCTGCTCGTACTTATCATGGTATTCCCCTCCATTCTCCCGTAGAGAAGTAGCAAGTGTTAGGGAATAAAAAAGGCGGGCATCTCGCGATACCCGCCTAGTGAACCAGCTGGGGCTCGAACCCAGGACCCACGCCTTAAAAGGGCGTTGCTCTACCTGCTGAGCTACTGATTCTACCTAACTATTCCCAGCACATAGTGCGAAGAATACGGTGCAAAGATAAGCGTTCAGATCCAATCTTCCAAGTGCGTTATTCTATGTACCCTTCCTCCTAAGCAGGAAGTCCTAAAATCTCCCTTAAATCTATCGAAGTGTACGAATGTATACCGCGTCGTGAACATTGAGCATACTATCAGGTTCTTAAGAAGCATAACAAACAAACTATCACCAATCTTTCATTTAACAACGTATGCAATCACTCTGTATTAAGTTCCTCGAGGCAGCAAGCCAGCTCGGAGGTCTAGGACGTAAGCTCATTCGTGTAGCTATCCTCGTCATCTTCGTATGGATCGGAGGGCTTAAGTTCGCCAACTACGAAGCCAACGGGATCATCCCCTTCGTTGCCAATAGCCCTATCATGAGCTTCTTCCTGAAGAATGCAAGCAATGAAGTGACCAACGACGAAGGTAAGGTCGTCAAGGAGTACACACTCAACAAGGTGCCCGAAGGAAAGTACGATCAAGTCAAGCATGACTGGCATGTCGAGAACCGCACCTACCTCTTCTCCCACGGTCTGGGTATCCTGATCATGACGATCGGTATCCTCGTCTTCCTCGGTCTCTTCTCTCCCTACCTCGGGATCATTGGTGAGCTCCTCTGTATCATCATGACTTGCGGTACGCTGAGCTTCCTAGTGACCACTCCCGAAGTTTGGGTACATGCTTCTCCCGAAGCACTCCAGGCAGGAGAGTGGGCTAATGGCTTCCCCTTCCTCTCAGGTGCTGGCCGTCTAGTCATCAAGGACACTGCGATCCTCGCTGGAGCGATTGTCCTACTCTCCGAGTCGGCTTCTAAGATCCTTGCTCGACTAAAGAAGTAGAGCCCTTAGACTCACCATTCAGAAAGCGTTCTCCTCAGCCGAGGAGAGCGCTTCTTTTTTATCCCTTCCACCCTCCTAGGCTTCTGAAATAAGTAGCTCATCAAGATCACAATATACGTACACGGCTGATTACTATATACGTAATCAGTCGGTTACAATATACGTGCATGCCCCTCCACAATATACCTAACCAGTGAGATAGACATAGACCGTAAGCGAGAGAGCTTATCAAGGATAAAAACCTGAGAATTAATAGCCAACTCTCACAAGACTTGAAGCCAAATGCACCGAGTTCTCCTTCCTAAATCCTAGGATACTGATAGAATACCATACAACTCCCTCTTAAATGTTACTCAATCGCTCTATGTTTCCGTGTCCACATTCGGCTATTTTTAACATACAAATAGCAGAAGAAGCCAAGGAATTCAACCGGGAATGACTAGATCAAGACAATCCTATTTCTAAAGTATTTGAAGAAGACCGACTAGTTTGTCCAGGTGTACATTATTACTTAGTTTTGTCCATATAATAAGAGCAACGACATGCCAGCAGGTCGCTCACCCTTGATCACTTACGGTGCTTCTCACAGTCTCCTTCAGGGTGACCACGCAAGAGCCAAAGCGATGCTGGTGTACCTTATAATAATGTAGTACAAGAACTATGGACGAACAGAAAGCGGTCAAAACCCTTAAGGACATCGTCATCCGATTCTCAGGAGACTCGGGAGATGGGATGCAGCTCACGGGGACCATCTTCTCTGACCTCTCTGCGATGACGGGGAACTCAATCTCAACACTTCCCGACTTCCCAGCCGAGATCCGTGCACCTCAAGGGACACTCAGCGGGGTCTCTGGCTATCAGGTACAGATCGGATCTCGTAGCGTACGTACCCCTGGTGAACTTGCCGACATCCTTGTCGCCATGAACCCCGCAGCCCTCAAGGTAAGTGTCAAATACCTGAAGAAGGACTCGATCATCATCATCGACACGGACTCCTTCACCTCCAATGACCTACGCAAGGCCGAGTTCAAAACTGATGAACCTTTTGAGGAACTTGGACTCAAGACCCAGCAAGTCATACCAGCACCTATCTCTTCGATCGTAAAGGACGGGCTAACAGACTTTGGCCTCGACGCCAAGTCTGCTCTGCGCTGTAAGAACATGTTCGCCCTAGGGCTCATCTGCTGGATCTGTGATCGTCCTCTAGCTCCCGCAGAGCAGTTCCTTGACCGCAAGTTCGGTAAGAAGCCACAGCTACGTGATGCGAATATCGCAGCACTCAACCATGGATTCAATTTTGGTGAAAACACCCACGCTTCGGCTAGCATCTTCCGTATCGAGACCCAGAAGCCTATACCAGGACGCTACCTCGACATCAATGGGAACAAGGCTACCGCCTATGGTCTCATCGCAGCCGCTGAGCAAGCAGGTCTTGAGCTCTTCCTCGGTAGCTACCCCATCACTCCAGCTACAGACATTCTACACGAGCTAGCCAAGCATAAGGCTCTCGGAGTAAAGACCGTCCAGGCCGAAGATGAAATTGCGGGTATCTGTACCGCTCTCGGAGCTTCTTTCGCTGGAGATCTGGCTGTGACGACGACTTCGGGTCCAGGTCTTGCTCTAAAGAGTGAGGCTATCGGTCTCGCTGTCATGGCTGAGCTTCCTCTTGTCTTGATTGATGTACAGCGAGGAGGACCCTCTACGGGTCTTCCTACGAAGAGCGAGCAGACAGACCTCATGCAGGCGCTCTATGGGCGTAATGGGGAAGCTCCCCTCCCCGTCCTAGCAGCGACGACACCAGATACCTGCTTCCTCTACGCTTACTGGGCTGCCAAGATCGCTATCGAGCACATGACTCCTGTCATCTTGCTCACCGATACATTCATTGCTAATGGTTCTTCGGCATGGCGTATTCCAGACTTCCATGAGCTACCTAAGATCGAGCCTAACTACGTCTCTAAGCTCCCCGAAGGATTCGAAGGATGGAAGCCCTACTATCGTGATGCTGAAACGAAGGTACGCTACTGGGCAGTCCCTGGTACCCCTGGCTTTGAGCACCGTCTGGGCGGTCTAGAAAAGAACTATACCACAAGTGCTATCAGCACCGATGCCGCGAACCATGCCCTCATGGTCAAGACTAGACAAGAGAAGGTAGACTACATCGCTAATGACCTTCCTCTTCTAGAGGTAGAAGGAGACGAAGATGCAGAGCTACTCGTCGTCGGCTGGGGTGGTACCTATGGTCACCTCTATGAAGCTGCACACAAGGTACGTGAGCGTGGTCATAAGATCGCTCATCTACACTTCAGCTTCATCAATCCCCTGCCTAAGAATGCAGCAGAGATCCTCCTCCGCTACAAGAAGGTACTCATCGCGGAGCAGAATACGGGGATGTTTGCCCGTTATCTCCGTGGGCTTATCCCAGAGTTCAACCCACGCCAATACAACGAGGTCACAGGCCAGCCTTTCGTGCTATCACACCTCGTAGACTCATTCATCCAACTGATAGAAGAATAATACCATGGATACAAAGCTCAATCCAGTGAAGTTAGACGCCAAAAGCTTCAAAAGTGACCAGTATGTACGCTGGTGCCCTGGTTGCGGTGACCACGGTGTATTGGCTACGCTACAGAAGTCCATGGCTGAAGTTGGGATCCCTACCGAGCAGACTGCTGTTATCTCAGGTATTGGTTGCTCCTCCCGCCTACCTTACTATGTCAACGCCTATGGCTTCCACACGATTCATGGACGCGCAGCAGCCATTGCTACGGGACTGAAAACAGCACGTCCAGACCTCTGCGTCTGGATCGCTACTGGGGATGGAGATAGCCTAGCTATCGGTGGTAATCACTTCATCCATGCCATCCGTCGTAATGTAGACCTCAACTTCATCCTCTTCAATAACCGAATCTATGGGCTGACCAAGGGGCAGTACTCTCCTACTTCTGCTCGTGGCTTCGTATCAAAGAGTTCTCCTTACGGCACCGTTGAGGATCCTTTCATCCCTGCAGAGCTATGCTTCGGTGCACGCGGACGCTTCTTCGCTCGCTCCCTTGACATCGACATGAAGCTCCTAGGCCAATGTATGGTCGCTTGTGCTCAGCATAAGGGAGCCGCCGTCCTCGAAGTACTAGTCAACTGCGTCATCTTCAATGATGGCGTCCATAAGGGTGTCGCTCAGCGTGAGTTCCGCGAAGACCGCTCGATCGTCCTCCGACATGGTGAGAAGATGATCTTTGGGAAGGATAAGAACAAGGGAATCGTCCTTGATGGTCTACGTCTAAAGGTTGTGACAATCGGAGAGGATGGATATACCCTAGATGACGTACTCACCCACGATGCACACGAAGAAGATCCTACGCTACATACCATGCTAGCAATGATGGGGACTAACAATGACCTCCCTGTTGCCTTCGGTGTAATCCGTGATGTCGACGCTCCCTGCTATGACCAAGCCGTCTCAGAGCAGATCGAGGAAGTGAAAGCACAAAAGCCTGGTATCCGCTCCCTCCAAGATGTCCTTCTCAAGGATGCCTACTGGGAAGTAAAGGAGTAGTCTTAGTTAGACCTACCTAGAGCCGTAAAGATTTAGGGGCTTCCCACTCAGACTAGAGCGGGAAGTCCCTAAATCCTTTCTGGGCCTACCATACGCTTAGATTCTACTCTAAGATCATCAGGATAGTCCTCTGATGGCATGGTAAAATAGGGATCCAAAGAAACTATGGGGAGAAGGAGCTAGATACTTCCCAATAGAGCCAGCACCTAAGGCCTATCTTTATTTGACCATCCCCGGTGTTTTTCGTAGTTTTGTTAGCATAAACAAGTTACTTATCATAATTCACATAGCATGCTTCGACTCGACCGCCTGCTCTTTGGGTTAGGCCTCGTTGGGCTCACAGCCTCCTCCCTATCTGCGCAAACAAAGGTGCATCGTTATGATGTCACTAAGGAGACCGACTATGGTATCGTCTATCGCCTTCCCCAAACGGAGGTAGAAGCGATCTTCACCATCAAGGAGCAGGTCTATACACCTGGCCCCTTGTCGGCGTATGCTAATCGATACCTAAGCGTATCTTCCTCTAGCGAGGCAAAGCGAGAGTTTAGCTTACAGGAAGCCAAGCTACGAACGATTGGGCGAGCAGATTCCACTCAGCAGTACCTCGTAGCCTTCGACAAGAAGACCCTTGCTCCTTTCGTCAAGCTAACTGAAGAAGGTGTACTCTACTCCATCAATGGGAATAACGAGTACCTGACGAAGCAGACAGAGGCAACACTTCCGCTGGTATCCGTCCGTTCGGAGCATTATCCTGATCGACATCTACCAGCCCTACCTCGAGAGTACACACAGGCTGGCTCACTAGCCAAGCAAGCAGAGATCGCAGCAAGCTATCTCTATGATCTACGAGAAAGCCTTATGAATCTGGTGACAGGGGCTGCAGACAATATGCCGAAGGATGGTGAATCTATGCGTCTTGCTCTCGATAAACTGCGAAGCGAGGAGCGTCGTACGCTACGCCTTTTCCTCGGCGACACTACGGAGCGTATCACACAGCACGTCGTGCGCTACCAGCCAAACGATCAGCCAAGCAAAGACTATGTCCTAGCTCGCTTCTCGCCCCTCGTTGGCCTAGTGGATGCTCAAGATCTAAGTGGTAGTCCTATCTACCTTGACGTACAGATCATCGAGCAAGCTCCTCTACTCGATCCTAAAGAGCAGAAGAAAAAAGACAAGCTCCTAGAGAATAGCGTCGTCTATCGCCTGCCTGGTTTAGCAGCCTTCACCTTGAGTTACGAAGGGCAGGCACTTGCTAAAGAACGCTTCAGCCTCTCTCAGCTAGGCTCACTACAGGCATTAGCTCCTAAGATGCTCCACATTGGTACGGGAGCTACGACATCGGTATACTTCGACATACGTACAGGAGCCATTCTAGATATACGCCAGGAGTAACACGAGAACGAATTATCTAACCATCACAATACTCACCTTACTTAATTAACCCAACAACTTATGTTCAAGAATCATCCTAAGGGATTGATCGCAGCCTCTCTTGCGAACATGGGAGAGCGCTTCGGCTTCTACATCATGATGGCGATCCTGACGTTGTTCATCTCGGCCAAGTTTGGCTTGAGCGAGCAGACGACAGGATATGTGTACTCGGCGTTCTATGCGTCGATCTACCTGCTGGCTCTCGTCGGTGGGGTAATCGCTGACCGAACGAAGAAGTACAAGGCAACCATCGTAGCAGGACTCGTCATCATGGCTTTGGGATATCTGCTTATCGCTATCCCTACGCCTACACCAGTACCTAACCTCTCGCTCTATCTGACGCTGACCTGCGCTGGGCTAGGTATCATCGCCTTTGGTAATGGTCTCTTCAAGGGGAACCTGCAGGTACTCATCGGGCAGATGTACGATGATCCTCGCTACCAGAGTGTGCGTGACGCTGGCTTCCAGATCTTCTACATGTTCATCAATATCGGTGGTGTCTTCGCTCCCTTCATAGCTGTAGGTATCCGTAACTGGTGGCTTCAGCACAACGGATTCGACTATAGCGCTGAACTCCCAGCTCTAGCTCATCAGTACCTCCGCGAAGGCGATGCTATGCCCCAGCAAGCACTGATGAACCTACAGAGCTTGATGGAAAAGGTCTCTGGAGGTCAGTCCTTCGATAGCCTAACGGAGTTCGTTAATCGCTATCTCGACGTCTTCAACCGTGGTTTCCAGTACGCTTTCATTGCAGCCGTAGTGATGATCTGCGTCTCGATGGTGATCTTCCTTCTTAACCAGCGTACCTTCCCCGATCCAAGCAAGAAGGCCGTTGCTGAATCAGGTAAGCCCGCCGCTGAAGAAGTCAAGATGGATGCCGCCGAAATCCGTCAGCGCATCTATGCTCTCTTCGCTGTCTTCGGTGTCGTCATCTTCTTCTGGATGTCCTTCCACCAGAACGGTTACTCACTTACCTACTTCGCTCGTGACTACGTTGACCTAAGTGTCATCAAGATAGACCTCGGCTTCACCCAGATCAAGGGTGCAGAAATCTTCCAGTCGATCAATCCGCTGATCGTCGTCTGCCTCACCCCACTTGTGATGTACATCTTCGGTCGTCTTCGCGAACAAGGCAAGGAACCATCTGCTCCACGTAAGATCGCTATCGGGATGGGTATCGCTGCGCTGGCCTACGTCTTCCTGATGGTCTGCTCACTAGGTCTCCCCGATCAGAGCACCCTCGGCGATATGAGCGAAGCTGCTAAGCATGACATGCTCCTCACGCCTTGGGTCATGGTCGGCATGTACTTCATCCTCACGGTCGCTGAGCTCTTCATCTCGCCTCTAGGACTCTCCTTCGTATCGAAGGTAGCACCTCCTCACCTCCAGGGGGTCATGCAGGGAGCATGGCTTGCAGCTACGGCTCTTGGGAACTCCCTACTCTTCATCGGTGGGGTACTCTATACGAGCGTACCTCTATGGGCATGCTGGCTCGTCTTCGTCGCTGCTTGTGCGGCTTCGATGATCACGATGCTTGCGATGGTCAAGTGGCTCGAACGTGTAGCTAAGTAACCTCTTTGCCCCAGCTAACATCGATGAAGACGACACAGCACACACAGACGAAGGCAGGGTATCGCCCCTCGCTCTACTTCTGTCGCTGGACGCGCTCTCATGCAGCGGTATTCCGTAGTCTCGGGCGCTGCGTCGTCATCGGTCATCTAGCTGTATCTATACTGGAGCAACTTGCTGGGAAGAGCCTTGGACTCCTACGTGAGTTCACGGATCTCCAGCTAGCGTCCTCAGCACAAGAGCTAGAGGAACAAGAAGCAGAAGCTCTGTCTGTCGCAGAGGGCCTTGATGGTCTTCTTGCTACGGCTCATCCTTCCCTCGATCTTCTGCCCCAGTTTACAGAGAGCGACTTTGCTCTCTCGCCCCATTAAGTAGCCTTGCCTCATCAGCTCTCCTTAGACGGAGTAGCTGATGAGGCAAGGCTTTTCTTGATCTTCTTTATTCGATTATCGCTTAAACAAAAGCTTGCTCGGTCACTGAATTTCCTTGGTCAACTCAAGCATCCAGCACCATCCCCAGAAGGGGCGTAGCAGTTAGCTCTAGCAGAGCTTAACCTTTACTTTGCTAAAGGTCTACCTTCCTCTTTGAGAAGATATACCTCTTCCTAAGAGTAGTATTTTCCCTAGCTAGGCTAAGCACTCTTCCTTCTTTTCATTCTCCAGATCGAGCCCACCTTACAAGACAATGATACAAGCTATCAAGACACGCATCCTCTCCGGCGGAGATATTACCGAAGCCGAAGCACTAGCCCTCCTTACTCATCCAAACAAGGAGGAACTCTACCAAGTAGCCCATGAAATCACAGAACACTTCATGGGGAAAGCCTTTGACACCTGCTCCATCATCAATGCCAAGAGTGGCAACTGTCCCGAAGACTGCAAGTGGTGCGCCCAGAGCGGACACTATGCTACCGGAGCGGAGCGCTATGCCCTCGTTAGTCCAGCCGAATGTGTAGCCCAAGCAACCTACAACCATAAGCAGGGTATCGGGCGCTTCTCCCTCGTAGCAAGCGGTCGACGCCAGACGGACAAGGAGATCGATCTGATGAGCATCAGCTACCGTGCCATCAAGCGAGCCAACCCTAGCCTGAAGTGCTGCGCATCTTTGGGGCTACTTACGGAGCCCCAACTGAAGAAACTCTTTGACAGTGGCGTCACCACCTACCACTGTAACATGGAGACATCCCCTAGCTACTTCCAAGAGCTGTGCTCTACTCACACGCAGGAAGATAAGGAAGCGACACTCGAAGCTGCCCGCCGAGTCGGCATGCGCATCTGCTGTGGGGGGATCATCGGTATGGGAGAGACAAAGGAGCAGCGTGTCGAACTGGCCTTCTACCTCAAGCGCTTACACTCCTACAGCATCCCGATCAATATCCTTCAGCCTATCCCAGGGACGCCATTGGGAGACACGGCTCCGATCTCCGACGAAGAGATCCTGTCTACGATAGCGGTCTTTCGTTTGGTCAACCCTCGTGCTTTTCTCCGATTCTCGGGAGGGCGTGCACGGCTCACCCCAGAGATTCAGCGGAAAGCGATCTACATCGGGATCAATTCAGCTATCACAGGCGATCTATTGACGACTATCGGTCGCCAAGCCGAGGAGGATATGCAGATGATCCAAGCCTGTGGTAAGGAAAATGTAGCCCAGGACTGGGAAATCTCTTACGATTATTAAGGCTCTCCAAACCATGGCACATGGCGTCCTCTTAACTTCGTCGCTCTATCTCCTTTTCCTCTTCGTCATCACCTGGCTGACACGTCAGCGGGGGTCGAATGCCCAGTTCTTCCTCGCTGGACGAAGTACCCCCTGGTGGATCGTGGCTATCGGTATGCTTGGCGACTCCATATCGGGGGTGACCTTTGTCTCCGTCCCCGGGATGGTCGGCACGATGTCGATGAGCTACCTACAGCTAGTCTTAGGGTTCTTCCTCGGCTACCTAGTCGTAGCCTATGTCCTACTTCCACTCTATTATCGGCTAGAGCTTGTATCGATCTACACCTACCTAGACAAGCGCTTCGGACGATGGAGCTACCGCACGGGGGCGATCTTTTTCCTCATTTCGAAGCTCTTCGGAGCCGCGGCGAAGCTCTTTCTCATCACATTGATCCTCCAAGAGCTCGTTTTCGCTAGCCTTGGCGTCCCCTACTCCGTGACTGTGCTGGGTGTAGTAGCGATCATCTGGCTCTATACCCAGCGGGGAGGGATGGGCACGATCATATGGACGGACGTCCTACAGACGGCTTGTCTCGTGCTAGCACTGGTGCTCATCATCTATCAGGTAGCGGTCCGTAGCGGTCTGGATCTAGGTGGCATCATCGATCTCGTGAGGGAGAGCCCGCATCGTCAGATCTTCTTCTTGGATAGCTGGAGGAGTCCCCTCTACTTCTGGAAGCAGTTGATCAGTGGAGTCTTCATCGTGATCGTCATGACAGGCCTTGATCAGAATATGATGCAGAAGAATCTCACCTGTCGTACACTACCCGAAGCACAGCGAAACATGCTCACCTATGGCTTTGGGTTTCTACCTCTCAATGCCCTCTTCCTCATCTTAGGGATCCTGCTCCTTCACTTCGCCGAGCTACAGGGGATCACTCTTCCAGCGAAGGGTGATGCCATTCTTCCCTTCCTCGCCGGAGGATACCTTGGAGATGCTGTACTGGTTTGCTTCACACTAGGGATCACCGCAGCCTCCTTCTCCAATGCAGATTCAGCCCTCACAAGTCTTACTACAAGCGTATGCACAGACCTACTGGACTTCGACCTTAACGATCGGAGCAAAGCCACATACTATGAGAAGCTGCGCTGGTGGATCCACTTGGTGCTATGTCTAGTCTTTGCCCTGGTCGTCCTCTTCATTGGGAAGCTCCAGCAGACTTCGCTACTTGATACGATCTTCACTGCCGTCTCCTATACCTACGGCCCGCTCCTCGGACTCTTTGCCTTTGGTCTCCTGAGCCGTCGTGGTGTATATGATCGATTCGTACCTTACCTCTGTCTTGCTTCGCCTTTTGTCAGCTATGGAGTAGCCCTGCTCGCACAGAATCTATGGAGCTATAAGGTCGGCTACGAGATCCTCCTTTTCAATGGTCTATTCACCTTCCTCGGGCTCTACCTCCTTCGGGATAAAGAGCGAGGGGAAGTTACCCTCTAATCATCCAACTAATCAGCTATGAAGCAACGTAACCTATCCAAGTCAACCGCACTCAACATACTCACGAGTCTTACCCTCTGCTGTACCTACACTGCTACAGCTAGTGCACAGCATAGCTCGACCTCCCCTACCAAACAAACGGAGGGCGACACAGAGCATCTCATCGAAGCCGTCACTGTCACAGCTTCGAAGGCAGCCACACCACTCAGCGAAGCCACACGTCTAGTCTCCGTGATCTCGGCAAAGGATATTGCCAAAGCACCTGCTCGAAGTATCCAAGAGCTCCTCACCTATATCGCAGGCATAGATGTAAGCCAGCGCGGAGCCCAAGGAGTGCAAGCAGACGTCTCTATCCGTGGTGGATCTCACGAACAAACCCTCATCCTAGTCAATGGGATCAATATAGGTAGTAGCAAGGCGGGGCATCTCAGCTTTGACTTCCCCATCAATCTCTCCGACATCGAGCGCATCGAAGTACTCCGTGGCCCTGCAGCCCTCGTCTATGGAGCGGGAGCCTTCTCTGGAGCAATCAACATCATCACCAAGCAGAAGGCAGACTCTCCGCTCTATGCATCCGTCTCTGCTGGTATGCACCGCTTAGTCGGGGCTGAAGCACGTACAGCCTTCCTCGCAGGCAAGACAACGAATAGTCTCTCTCTCTCCCGTCGATCTAGTGCTGGCTATCGGGAGAATACCGATTACCAGCTCTACAATGCTCTCTGGCAGACACGCCTTGCTCTACCCTCCGATGAAAAGATTGACCTGCAACTAGGATTCTCTGACAAGCGCTTTGGAGCACAAGGCTTCTACAGTGCCAAGTATCCACACCAATATGAGCATGTCCAGCGAATAACAGCCTCACTCCGTAGCAACCTAGGAAGCGAGAAGCTCCGCCTCATCCCTACGCTTTACTGGAATCGTGAGTTTGACCACTTCAAGCTCTTTCGTCACTCCGATAAAGCCCAAAACCACCATATCGTTAATAACTATGGTCTAGGACTCATTGCTAACTATGCATCCCTTCTGGGTACAACGAGCCTTGGCACGGAGCTGCGCTACGAAGAAGTTATCGGGAATAAGCTCGGCACTCCTCGAGCCAAGGCTGATGCTCCCTACTCCAACCACGGCTCTCGCTTTAACTCTAGTGTCAGCATCGAACACACCATCCAGCTAGAGAAGCTACTAATCTCTGCAGGTACGCTAGTCAATCTAAATTCGTTCCTTCCCTCCAAGGTTAATCTACTCCCTTCGGTAAGCATAAACTATCACCCTAATAAGCACTGGAGCTTCACGGGCTCTTGGAGTAAGTCCATGCGCCTACCGACTCTCAATGACCTCTGGTACTCTGACCCAGCACACATGCACGGCACCAACCTACAGCCTGAATTCTCTCATTCATGGGAAGGCTCCGTACGCTATCAGAATCGCTTCCTCGAAGGTCACCTAGCCTACTTCCATATGCGAGGGACAAATCTCATCGACTGGGTAAAGTTTACAGACACTGATCCGGTCTACACTTCGCACAACATCGCCTCACTGACGAATCAAGGTATCGAGACCGGTCTTACTTGGCGAGTCGGCTATTGGTTGACTGCACTCGGAGCAGACAGCCGTCTCCAGCTAGACTACCTCTATATGCACCAACGCAATCAAGAAACCCAAGTAGCCGCCTCAAAGTACGCCTTGAACTACCTCCGTCATAAGCTCACCGCTCGATTCAATCACCATATTGGTGCTCCACTAGAGCTCCTCTGGGCATTCCGCTACCAGGATCGTATTACTGAGGCTAACCCTTATGCGACCCTAGACCTCAAGGCTACGTACCGACTTTCCTCGAAACTTCAACTAGGGGTCGAAGCAAATAACCTCACTAACACATCTTATGCTGACATCGCTGGTGTCCCTCAGCCTGGATTCTGGCTCTCATCCTCACTCTCTCTTACACTCTAGAGTGAACAGAATAGGACATTAACGGGTTAGGGTACTAGAAAAGGTATGACAAAACCCTTCCGCCTCTATTTCAGAACTACTTAAACAGCATATAGAACTCCTGAATTCATGTCAAAGAAGATCATCGTAGCCATTGACGGCTATAGCTCTTGCGGTAAAAGCTCGATGGCTCGTGCCCTCGCTCGTGCAATCAATTATATCTACGTCGACACAGGGGCGATGTATCGAGGGGTAACTCTCTTTGCCTTGAGACAGGGGTTCATCACTGCTGACGGTATCGATGAGGAACGCCTACGTCAAGCTCTTCCCTCGGTCGAACTGACCTTCGTCAAAGAGGAAGATCAAGAAGTCGCCGAGCTGTATCTCAACGGAGTCTCTGTCGAGCAAGAAATTCGCTCGATGGAAGTCTCAGCTCATGTTAGCCCAATTGCATCGTTAGGTTTTGTAAGGGAATTCCTCACCGACCAACAGCGTGCTATGGGGCTAGAGAAGGGTATCGTCATGGATGGACGAGACATTGGCACAGCTGTCTTCCCCAATGCCGAACTCAAGATCTTTGTCACTGCCGATCCAGTCATTCGTGCTGAGCGTCGCCTTGCAGAGCTTCGTAGTAAGGGCAACCAAACAACTACGCTGGAAGAGGTACTAGAAAACCTCCGTCAGCGAGATTACCTAGATACCCACCGTGAAGTTGCCCCCTTACGTCAGGCAGAGGATGCTGTTGTGCTCGATAATTCCCATCTGACCATAGCCCAGCAGGACGAGCAACTCCTTCAGTTCTTCAATCAAGCACTAGCTCAGGCTTAATCCTCGCTTCACTTACCCTACGATATATATGCCCCACCCTACGATAGAGATCGACGAGCAGTCTGGCTTCTGCTTTGGCGTCATTAATGCTGTCAAGCATGCTGAGAAGCAGCTCGAGAAGGATAACAAGGAGCTCTACTGCCTCGGTGACATAGTCCATAATAGCCAAGAGGTAGACCGTCTACAAGCAAAAGGGATGCAGACGATCGACTATGATACCTTCCGCCAGCTAGAAGGCAAGCGTGTGCTCTTCCGCGCCCATGGTGAAGCTCCAGCCATCTACCAGCTAGCTCGTGAGCGCAACATTGAGCTGGTGGATGCTACATGCCCCGTTGTCTTGGCTCTGCAGAAGAAAGTCCGTAAAAAGTATCTCGAGATCGCTCCCTTAGGCGGACAAATCGTCATCTACGGCAAGAAAGGACATGCCGAAGTGAATGGTCTGGTAGGACAAACTGATGGCGAAGCGATCATCGTCCAATATCCAGAGGACATCGAGCTTATCGACTTCTCACGCCCCGTCGCCCTCTTCTCCCAGACGACCCAGTCACTCAAGGGATTCCATGAACTGATCGAAACGCTCCAGAATAGGATGCAAGAGGGAGTAAACTTTGACTTTCAAGACTCGATATGCCGTCAGGTCTCCAATCGTATCCCGCATATCCAAGAATTCGCCTCACAGCATGAGTTGATCTTCTTCGTAGCTGGCGCCAAGAGCTCGAATGGCAAAGTCCTCTTCAGCTACTGCCAGCAGGGGAACGAACGTAGTATCTTTGTTTCGTCACCCGATGAACTAAACCTATCGATGCTCTCTCCTCTCCCCAAGTCAATCGGCATCTGTGGTGCAACCTCTACACCACGCTGGCAAATGGAGGAAGTAGCCAATCGTCTACGAGAGCTATTGGGTTTACCTCAAGAAGCTATACCTTCGGAAGCTTAAAGATCAACCTTTACCGAGCCAACCCTATGACGTACGAAGAGCGACTAGAGGAATACATCCTTCAGCACACTACTCCAGAAAGCCCGCTACGTAAGCGGCTCTGGCGTGAGGCACACGTTCGTCTCCTTCGGGCTCGTATGCTTTCAGGGCATCTGCAGGGCAACTTCCTGCAGATGCTCTGTCGCCTTAAGGGTGCGAAGTACGTCCTCGAGCTAGGCACCTATACCGGCTATGCAGCACATTGTCTAGCCGAAGCTCTGGGAGAGGGAGGAGAGGTGCACACCATCGAGTCGGATGATGAGATGGAAGACTTCATTCGTTCATTCATTGACGAAGCTCCCTACAAGGAGCGTATCCACCTGCATCTGGGGGATGCCTTGACCTTACTCCCATCCTTGCTCAAGCGCTACTCCTTCGATCTCGTATATATTGATGCTAATAAGCGAGAGTATCTGGAGTATTACGAACTCATTCTACCCCATCTACCTTCAGGTGCTCTCATCCTAGCGGATAATACGCTTTGGGATGGGAAGGTCATTGAAGAGCCGACACCTACCGATGCTCAGACACAAAGTATCCTACGCTTCAATGACTACGTCCAGCGTGATCCCCGTGTCGAGAACCTCATTCTACCGCTACGGGATGGACTCAGTTTGATCTACAAGCTATAACCAAATCTATGATGCAGTGGCTCCAACTTCTCTCTGACAAGCGCTTCGGCGATAGCTCCTCCCGCCGTCCAGCAAGCACACGCCTTGTTCGAAGTGACTTCGAGCGCGACTATGACCGCTTGGTCTTCTCTCCAGCCTTCCGCAGACTACAGAATAAGACCCAAGTCTTCCCTCTCCCTGGGAATATCTTTGTCCATAACCGCCTAACCCATAGCCTTGAGGTCAGCTGCCTAGGACGCTCGCTGGGGAATCTCGTTAGCGAATGCCTAGCACAGCGTCACCCTGAGCTCGGGGGACATTACCTCCAGTCTGCGATCAGCTCTATAGTCAGCGCTGGTTGCCTAGCACACGACCTAGGGAATCCACCCTTTGGACATAGTGGAGAACGAGCTATTCGTGCATACTTCACTGAGGGGAATGGTAGGCAATGGAAAGATAAGGTCTTGGAAGAAGGTAGCCGCTGGGAGGATTTTGTCTACTTCGAGGGTAATGCCAATACCGTTCGCCTGCTAACTCATCAGTTTAAGGGGCGACGAGCGGGAGGCTTCGCCCTAACCTATGCGACCTTGGCCAGCATTATCAAGTATCCCTATTCCAGCCTCCAAGCAGGAAAAGCGGGGAAGTTTGGGTTCTTTATGACTGAAGAAGCGACGATGCAGGAGCTAGCGACCACCCTAGGGCTTAAGCAACTCTCTAGCGATCCTCTGAGCTACGTCAGACATCCCCTAGTCTATCTCGTCGAAGCCGCTGACGATATCTGCTACCAAGTGATGGACATCGAAGATGCCTACAAGCTACGCCTCCTCTCCTTTGCCGAAGCAGTAGAACTACTAGAAGCCTTCTTCAGCGATTCAGATCTAGATGAGATGAAGAGTGTACGACAGAGCATAGGCGATCCCAATGAGCAGGTAGGTTACCTACGCTCTAAGGCTATCAACCTACTTGTCGAGGAAACGGCAGCGATCTTCTTGGACAATGAAGAGAGCCTACTTGCCGGAACATTCGTTGGATCTCTCATTGACCATCTTCCTCCCAGACTTCATACGGCTTATCAAGCTTGCTCAGCGACTGCCTGGAAAAAGATCTACCGAGCTCAAGCAGTCGTCGATATGGAGCTAGCAGGTCAGCGTATCTTTAGCGAACTCCTTGATCAGCTCATCGGAGCACTCTTCCATCCTGATCATCTCTATAGTCGCACCTTGCTCAGTAGAGTCAGTAGCCAGTACGAAACCGACCAATCCAGTGCCTATGGCAAGATCCAGTGTGCTCTGGATTACATCTCTGGGATGACAGACATCTATGCCTTGGACCTGTATCGTCGGATCACAGGGATGAACCTCCCTGCTGTCTAAGCCCAGCCTATGCGCCTTCGTCCTTTCTGGCTTGGTGGATTTCTCCTTTCCTTGCTTTTCTCCAGCCACCTCCATGCTCAAGAGTATATAGGACTCCCTCACCAGCCTGCCTCAACCTTAGAGCGAGCTTTAGGAGGCATCACTCCTGCATTGATCGCTAATGATATCGCTCTAGGCTTTGCCTCCCCAGCTCTTTTAGGTAAGGAGCATGATCGACAGCTCTCTTTAAGCTATAGCCATCTCCCAGGATCAACTCATCTAGGGAACGTTTTCTATGGTCAAGAGTGGGGAGAACGAGGTGCTTGGGGAACAGGGATACGCTTCTTAAGCCATGGCCAACTCCAGAGCTACGATAGACTTGGTAAGAGTACAGGAAGCTTTACAAGTACGGAAGCTTTAGTACAAGGCTCCTACTCCTATGAACTCACGGATCAGCTACGAGCTGGTATCAGCTTCTATGGTCTCTATACCGCGATAGAGAGCTATGCAAGCTGGGGAATAGGCACTGATCTCGGGATTAACTACTACAACTCAGAGCAGGAGCTTAGCTTAGGTTTATCCCTTGTTCACCTCGGGCAACTCTTCCAGAATCATGGGCGTGGAAGTCATGAACTCCCTTGGGATGTTCAGTTAGGATTCTCTCAACGTTTAGCCCATGCTCCATTCCAAGTCAGTCTTTCCATCTATGACTTACATCCTAAACGTAGAGATGTCTACCAAGTAGACCGAAAGTTTCTGGAAAAGATCCTTCGACATCTTACATTCGGTATCACATTCTTACCCAGTGAGCGCTTTTGGATTGCCTTAGGCTACACACCCAAGGTTGCACAAGACGTCCACCTTTTGAGAGGCTACCGCTGGGCAGGCTTCTCTGGTGGTATAGGTTTCGAAGCTCCACATTATCGCTTCTCCTTAGCCTGCTCTGCTCTAGACCCTGGAGTGTGGGTTCCACAGATCTCCTTCAGTATAGATCTAGGCATGGCAAGCAGGCTCTAGGAAATATGTACCTTTGCAAAAAGTTTAATTAATACTCCTCATCTATCAAACCATATGGCTACAGAGCAGCTCTATCCACTAACCTTTGCTCCTCTCCTCAAGGAAGTAATCTGGGGGGGAAGTGATATCCGTCCTTTTAAGGGACTTGAACCTGATGATAAGAAGATCGGTGAAAGCTGGGAAATCTCCCACGTAGACGATAATTTCTCCATCGTCGCCGAAGGAGCCCTTGCTGGTAAGAATCTTGATGAACTCATTGACCTCTATGGAGAGCGTCTTGTAGGGAAGAGCGTCCAGGAGCGCTTTGGGCATCGCTTTCCACTACTCATCAAATTCATTGATGCCCGAGACTACCTTTCCATCCAGGTGCATCCCGATGATGAGCTAGGTATGAAGCGACACAATTCCTTCGGCAAGACGGAAATGTGGTATGTCATCAATGCAGCACCTAAGGCTAAGCTTTATTCAGGCTTTGCTGTCCAGTCTTCACCTGAAGACTATGTACGTCGTATCGAAGAAGGCACGATCGTCGATGCTCTAGCTGAATATGAGGTACGTCCTGGCGATGTCTTCTTCCTCCCTGCAGGGCGTGTTCACGCTATCGGAGCTGGTTGCTTCATCGCAGAGATTCAGCAGACATCAAATATCACCTACCGTATCTACGACTACGATCGCACAGATGCTGCTGGCAACAAGCGTGAGCTCCATACTGAACTAGCTAAGGATGCCATTGATTATCGCCTCGAGAAGGACTATCGCACAGCTTATACTCCTGTAGCTGATCAGCCCGTTCACCTAGTCGAGTGCCAATACTTCGAGACCAATCTCCTCGATCTTACTCAGCCTATCAGCCGTGACTGGAGCCAGCTCGATAGCTTCGTTATCTATATCTGTATGGAAGGCAAGGTCACCCTTCGTGATGCACAGGGGAATGAGGTTCACCTACACCAAGGACAGAGCGTACTTGTACCAGCAGAGAATCCCTCACTGACACTGACACCTGAAGGCTCTGTCAAGCTCCTTGAAACTTATATCCCTGCCAAGTAATCTCGATACAAAGGATGGCTCGAAAGCTCTTCTACCGCATCAAGGAAGTGGCTTATCTACTTGATGAGCCGGTCTCTACCGTGCGCTACTGGGAGAGTGTATTTCCACAAGTCTCCCCCAGTACTACTCCTAAGGGAGTACGTCAGTATACGGAGCGGGAGATCGAGATCCTTCGTACCATTAAGCATCTACTTCGAGACAAAGGATTGACCATCGAGGGTGCTCAAGCCCAACTAAAGGTCAAGCAATCCCCCTTGGAGCTTCGTGCTGACACGCTGACACGTCTTCGTGAAATTCGCTCTCGCTTAGAGGCGCTCCGAAAAGCTCTTACTTAGGCAACTCCTCCTGAAGTTTCTCTATCATGACTATCGCCCCACCTCATCTCTATCAGAGTATGAAGTGGGGCGATCCTTTTGACAAATACTAGGAGCCTCTATCAGCTTTAGGAAAGGCTAAGAATAAAGGCTATAAGAAACCTTACTGTAAAAGCTACTTCACAAAGTGCAGCTGGAGAGCAGGGAGTCTCTTCCAAGCTCCACGCGTGAAGTCAGGCACTGCTACTGGAGAAGAGGAATTCTCTAGTGAGATACGAGTCAGCTCCCCGATAGTTGACCATTCAGCGAGGTCATAGACATCCATATCTAGAGGCAGGCCATTACGGAGACAGTAGATGAGACGATAGTCCATGATGAAGTCCATACCACCATGGCCACCGACTTGCTTAGCCTTCTCAGCGATCTCCTTCTGGATAGGATGCTCATACTTCTTCATTAGCTCAACCTTGGTCGCTTCGCTAACGAAGTCATGGCTCTTGAGGTCTTCATGATTAGGAACAGCATCCTTAGCCTGCTCGGTAGGACGTAGACAATAACCTTCTACAGGATATTTTTCGGCAAAGCCGTCCGTACCGACCAGCTGGTAGAGACGGCTATAGGGGCGGTAAGAAGTCACGTTATGTTCTAGATAGATGGTCTTACCCTTAGCCGTCTTGATGAGCGTGTGAGTCATCTCACCATTCTTAACCTGAGGATTCTTCACGCCCATCTGACGCTCCATGAAGCGGGGAAGGGTCGTAGCAGGGACATCCATGGATACAAGGTAGTCCATACGATCACCTCGGTGGATATTCAAAGCCCAACATGCTGGGCCAAGGCCATGCGTAGCATAGACATCGCCTCGGTACTCTTGATTGAACTTCAGACGCCAGTTCCCTTCATAGTACTTCCAGAAGGGCTCTAGGTTATGAATATAAGCACCCTTAGCGCTGAGTACATCACCGAATAGCCCCTGCTGTGCCATATTCAGCGTCGTGAGCTCAAAGAAGTCATAGACACAGTTCTCTAGCATCATACAGTGACGCTGGGTACGCTCTGCCGTGTTGATGACATCCCATGCTTCCTTCAGCGTCGTAACAGCGGGGACTTCGCAGGCGACATGCTTCCCCTTATTCATAGCATAGATCATCATCTCGGTATGACGAGCCCAGTCTGTAGCGATGTAGACTAGGTCAATATCGGGGCGATCACAGAGAGCCTTCCACGCCGTCTCTTCACCGCTGTAAGTAGCAGCCTCAGGAAGTCCAGCCTTAGTAAGAATCTTCGCTGCCTTCTCTACACGATCTGGATGCAGATCACAGAGAGCCTTGATCTCTACTCCTTCTAGATGCACGAAACGCTCAACGGCACTTGGCCCACGCATACCGAGACCAATGAAGCCAACTCGCACGACAGGCATAGGAGCAAGACGTAGTCCTAAGACATCACGCTGCCCAGCAGGACGCTTGGGAGTGATGGTCTGAATAGGAGTACGCTTCGCTGTCGTGGCCTTCGTACGCTGTGCCGAAAGCGTTGTCCCTAAAGAGAGACAAGAGACTAGCCCAAGAGCTAGCATAGTCAGTCGAAATGTTTTCATCTGTACATGAATTAAAATGAATCGTATGTCAGGGATCAGTAGGACAGCCTAATGAGTAGCCCTACCGATTAGTTATTGCAGTTCTCTAGGAGCATAGTCCTTAGTGATCAATTCCCAGCTAAGACGTAGCCAAATAATCGCAGGGAATAGCGCCTTAAGCGCATACGGCTTGATCAGGCTCTCTCGCACTACCCTAGGGAAAAGATCCGATGGAGATAGCGAACTCAAGATAAAGACCAAGATCATCAAGGCAAGATCCCAGCGTCCTCGCTTCCAAGGGCTCGTCGCATACCACAAGGCGATACCAGCAAAGGGAATAATATACGTACTCGACTCGCTCCCCGTACTAAAGAGTACTACGAAGAGGAGTACAGAGCTTAATATCCCATAGCGAAAGGCCAGATGCTTATACTGGCTCAAACGCAAGTAGGGCAGGCCAAAGATAGCAAGGCCAGGTACAATGAGTAAAAGATCAGAGTAACTAGGATCAGCCGTTACCTTACGAACGATACCCAGAAGCGAGACGTTCTGCATCAGGGAGAAGGTGTTCTCTCCATTCTTGGCTGCCAAGCGCGTGAACCACTCGATATACTGACCGATCACATAGTCAGGGCTAGATAGGAGCATCGGAGTGACGAAGCAAAGGATAGACCACCCAACGAGAGCCAAGATAAAGCGAGGCTTCCGCTTCACAAAGAAGAAGAAGGCCAGCCCCACGATACCATACAGCTTGACAAACGTACCAAGTATGATCAAGAAGGCCGCTGTAGCCTCTCTCCCCCGCTCTATCGCTGCAAAGGTGCCGATGATGATCGCAGCGATAGCGATATTAAACTGCTGCATCTGTAGCGCAGTCAGTAGCTCATGCGCGCAGAACCAATAGAGAAAGATCTGCTTACCCTGCTCTAAGGGGAGCTTCCGCACCGCATAGTACATCCCGAGTGATAAGGCGAGAAGCCATAGCACAAGCCCTACCGACTCTGGTACGAGGGCAAAGGGAGCAATGACGAGTGCAAAGACAGGACCGTAGTGATTGTGATCGAAGTACTCGGCAGGATACTCAGCATATAGAGAGAGCTGCTGAATCAAGTGATCAAAGACGCCCCGGAAGATGAGGAAGTTATTATGCCGAGCAGGCGTCATCTTCGTTAGCCCCGCTAGGATGGCCAGTAGTGACCATAGCCCAAGTAGCGTACGAGGATCGGCCCAGAAGGGTTTTCCGAAAAAGTTCTTCAGCTTCGCAAGCCAAGTAGAGGATATAGGAGTAGCAGTATTAGGCATCGTGCTTGAGGTGAGAAGCGATATGATAGCGAGGACGTGCCTTGACCTCAATGTAGATCTTACCTATGTACTGACCGACGACACCGAGAGCCAACAGAAGCATAGCCCCGATGAACCATAGCGAGAGCATCAGCGAAGCCCAACCAGGCACAGCAAGATGCTCTGCATACGATACCAAGACATAGAGCGCCATGCAGATACTGATGAGTAGGCAGAAGAAGCCCATCCCTACGATCCAGCTAATGGGGCGGGTCGTAAAGGAAGTAATCCCATCAACAGCCAGCAATAGCATCTTGCGTAGTGTATACTTCGACTCACCCGCCGTACGATCACGGATGATATCATCGACCTGTGTCGAAGCAAAGCCTAGCTGAGGGATGATACCTCGTAGATAGAGGTTCCGCTCCTTATACTTAGATAGGGCTTCTAGCGCACGCTTACTTAGAAGTCTAAAGTCGGCATGATTATAAATAGCCCGTATCCCCATGGACTCCTGTAGGCGATAGAAGGCCATAGCCGAGGTGCGCTTAAGGAAGGGATCCGCCTTACGTGACTTCTTGACACCATAGACGATATCGTAGCCCTCCATATAGCGATCTATCATCTCCTCTATTGCCACAAGATCATCTTGCAGATCGGCATCGATCGTGATCACGACATCAGCCTCCTCCTTAGCTACCATCATCCCCGCCATGATCGCAGACTGATGCCCGACATTCCCTGCTAGGCAGAGACCATCGACGAATGGATTCTCTCGATGAAGCTCTTCGATCATCTCCCAGGTGCGGTCACGGCTACCATCATTAACGTAGAGTATATGACTCTTAGGGAGGATCTTATTAGCCGCAATGAGGCGCTCTAGGAGCAGAGTCAGTTCGTTCGCTGAATAAGCAAGGATCGCCTCCTCGTTGTAGCACGGGGAGACGATCACAAGGCGGGGGATAGGATAGGTATTCACTACTTGATTAGTTGCAATAGGAGTAGCCAATAGATCACAATATACGTAACACCTCGGTCAGAATAGACGTAACCCTGCAGTCAGAATATACGTAAACGACCGATCACAATATGTGTAACCAATCAGCTAAAGACTTCCTACATTTATCGAATGGAATAGGTGGAGCTAACAGTGATGCTGGCTGTCTTTACCTTGGAGCTTGTATTGAATGATCCGCCCCAGCTAAAGTCCTCATCACTATTCTCTCCTACGATCTGGAAGACACCCATCGTAGACTTCTGGAGCTTACCAAGACCACTGTCTCCACCTTCGGCAATGACCGTAGCGCGCTGACGAGCATCTTCAGCAGCCTCCTTGAGCATCTGGATCTTCAGTTCGTTCAGCTTCGTATAGTAGTAGCGAGGATCTCCTGACTCGATCTCGATACCCTGATTGATCAGCTCTGAGATCTGACGAGAGACGGACTCGATAGCATTGATATCCTTAGAGCTGATCGTGACCGTCTGTGTCAACTCGTAGCCCTTGAAGGTGGAGATCACACGACTATTAGCCGAGTCATAGAAGCTATCTGACTGCTTCGAGATGTTCACGCTGCTGTAGGTCACAGCATCCTTGGGGATCTGTTTGCTTGAGAGGTAGGAGGCGACGGCTTCTTGCTTCTCCTTCAGCTCAGAGTAAGCTGAAGATAGGTTCGTAGACTCCGTCGTGATCGTAGCCGTCCAGACGATTAGGTCGGAGGTAAAGGTGCGCTCAGCTTTACCCGTGACAGAGATGGTCTTAGCCGTGTGGCTACGGAAGCCCTTCAGCCCACCAGCGAGGAAGAAGACAGCCAAGACAAAGGCAACAGCTAGGCTTACGACCGCTAGCAGATTGTTTTTTGAGATGTTCATAGGGATTAGTGTGATAGTTTAGAGTGTATGGATAAACTCCGAGAAAGTAACAAAGCTTGCCCCTTCATTTAGGAAAGCCTTGATCCAGCGATCTAAGCGAGAGATCATTCCCCGCCCAGAGTTATTTCGGATGATAAAGGGTAACTTCAGCTCTGGATGCTCATCCAGCTGATAGAACTCCCATGGATGGAAGTAGGTCACCAAATAGCCATCGTAGCGAAGTGTCCTACGACAGAGCCAACGATACAGGCCGAAAGGAAGATTATGACAGGAAAGCCAGAAAAGAGGGAATCGTATCCAAGGTGTCACAGATGCGGGGATCTGTAGCACACCCTCCTTCATAAAATAGGTACGAGGTGCCCGAAGATGCATATACCGCCCTGGGATGAAGGTGGGGTGAAGGGAGGAATTATAGGTATAGCCCGCCTTAGCAATCTCTGCCTCGGAGACAGGCATCATACGAGCCATACGGTAGCCACGAATAGGCAATCCCGTCTGCTCTTCTAACGCCTCTTTGGACTTCTTCAGATCAGCCTCTTCGAATGTCCAGTGGTAGAAGCCATGCGAAGCTAGCTCATGCCCTTCGCTGATGATACGCTGGATAACTTCGGGAGAGCGCTGAGCAAAGTTCGCAGTGCAGAAGATCGTAGCCTTGACAGCGTGCTTCTTGAGTACATCGAGCAAAGCATGTGTCCCGACGGTCGAGATACGGACTTGCTCCTCGATGGGCAAGTCTACACCATGCTCCTTCGGTACATCAAACTCCTCTACATCGAAGCTAAGAAGGATACGATGAGGTTGTGATCGCATTTCTGTGGTCTTACTTGAAGACAGTACTGAGCTGTTGAATAGTAGCCTCGGGAGATGCACCTTCGTAGAGGATCTCATAGACAGCTCGACTGATCGGCATGGATACCTGATAGCGCTGGTTGACTTCGTGGATACACTTGGCACCATAGTAACCCTCTGCGATCATATTCATCTCCATCTGTGCCGCACGGACGCTGTAGCCCTTACCGATCATATTCCCGAAGGTGCGATTACGGCTATAGCTAGAGTAAGCTGTCACGAGAAGGTCTCCTAAATAGACCGACTCTGTGACATCACGCTGTACTAGGTGTACCTTATTGACGAAGTTGCTCATCTCGGCAATCGCATTGGAGATGAGGACGGACTGGAAGTTATCCCCCGCATTCATCCCATGGCAGATACCAGCAGCGATAGCATAGATATTCTTGAGTACCGCTGCATATTCGATCCCGACGACATCACGACTCACGGCACAGTGTACATAGTCATTAGAGAAGAGCTCTTCACTCAAGACCCTCGCCTTAGCTATATCAAAGCATCCCACCGTCAAGTACGAGCGTCTATCCTTAGCGATCTCTTCTGCATGGCAGGGGCCAGCGATGACACCGACCTGTGATGGGTGAAGCTCCTTATACTCCTGTAGGTAATTGGAGATCAGGATATTCTCTTCGGGCACCATCCCCTTGATCGCATTGATCACGAGTTTGGATCGGATGACCGAGGTACGTACCCGCTTGAGGTAGTAGCGGATGTAGGGCGAAGGTGTAGCGAGGATCACGGTATCGCAGGCTCGGAAAAAGTCATTGATATCCGAGTCGGTGAAGAAGGTAATCTTCGAGAGGTCGAAGGAGACAGAGGTCAAGTAGCTAGGGTTATGCTTTAGGCGGGTAAACTCCTTGACATGATTCGAGCTACGAAGGAGCCAATTGAGATGAGGCTGCTTCGTTAGCACGATCTTCGCCAGAGCAGTCGCCCAGCTTCCACCGCCTAAGATACCGATACGTCCTAGCAGGCCTGATGCAGAGTCACTCATAGAAGGATGATCTATATCTCACCGTCTCGCCCACGAGGAGCGAAGACGGGAGAAAGGTCTAAAATATTATTGCTCACTAGCCTAACACTAGCTCTGAGAGGCACTAGCTACCCAAGCCGTCACCTGATCCAGCGTGATAGGAGAGAGCTCTAGCTGATACTTCTTCTTAATATCCATCAGTTGCTGAAGCAGACGACCGGGCTTCTCTTCGCTCTGGACAGACTCCAGAGTTAGGTAGCCAGCCTTGTGTAGTACAGGCACCCATTCTTCGGGAATGCCTACGGAAGCGAAGACCTCCTTCTTATCTCGAGGAGCGATCTTCTCGGGGCGCATCTGTGGGAAGAAGAGGACTTCCTGGATGCTCTCCTGCCCTGTGAGGAGCATCACGAGGCGATCCATCCCGATACCCATGCCACTTGTGGGAGGCATCCCATACTCAAGGGCGCGGAGGAAGTCATGGTCGATAAACATCGCCTCATCGTCTCCCTTCTCGGAGAGACGTAGCTGATCCTCGAAGCGCTCACGCTGGTCGATGGGGTCATTAAGCTCCGAGTAAGCATTGGCTATCTCCTTACCATTGACCATAAGCTCAAAGCGCTCCGTGAGGCGTGGGTTGGAGCGATGCTCCTTCGTCAGAGGAGACATTTCCTTAGGGTAGTCCGTGATGAAGGTCGGCTGGATGTAGGAGCCTTCGCACTTCTCGCCGAAGATCTCGTCGATCATCTTACCGATGCCCATCGTATCATCGACCTCGACACCGAGCTGCTTGCAGGTAGCACGGAGCTCTTCTTCATTCATCTGACTGATGTCAATGCCTGTATGCTCCTGGATCGCATCCAGCATCGTGATACGCTTGAAGGGCGCCTTAAAGTCGATTTCCTTATCGCCGACCTGTACCTTCGTCGTACCGAGCACCTGCAGACAGATGTATTCAAGTAGCTGTTCGGTGAAGGCCATCATCCAGTTATAGTCCTTATAGGCTACGTAGATCTCCATAGCGGTAAACTCTGGATTGTGCGTACGGTCCATCCCTTCGTTACGGAAGTTACGACTAAACTCATACACCCCTTCAAATCCACCGACGATAAGGCGCTTCAAGTAAAGCTCATTAGCAATGCGTAGGTAAAGAGGGATATCTAGTGCATTGTGATGAGTAATGAATGGGCGGGCAGCAGCACCACCGGGAATGGCCTGAAGGACGGGCGTATCGACCTCGATATAGCCACGTTGGTTGAAGAAATCACGCATCGCCGTGAAGATCTTCGTACGCTTGAGGAAGATCTCCTTCACATGGCTATTGACAGCAAGGTCTACGTAGCGCTGGCGGAAGCGTAACTCAGGATCTGTAAAGCTATCGAATGTCTGTCCGTCCTTCTCCTTAACGACAGGAAGAGGACGTAGGGCTTTCGACAGGAAGGTCAAGCTACGTGCATGGATGGATATCTCTCCCATCTGGGTACGGAAGACTTCGCCTTCGACACCGATGAAGTCTCCGATGTCCATGAGCTTCTTGACCACTTGATTATAGAGCGTCTTGTCCTCCTCAGGGCAGAGGTCATCTCGCGTGATATAGATCTGAATGCGTCCCGTAGCATCCTGTAGCTCGAGGAAAGATGCCTTCCCCATGATACGACGTCCCATGACGCGTCCTGCGACACGTACCTTACGCGAGGGAGCATCATCCTCAAAGCTGTCCAAGATCTCACGGGCATGCCCCGTGACCTCGTACTCCTCGGCAGGATAAGGATTGATCCCCAGAGCGCGAAGCTCCTCTAGGCTACGACGACGGAAGATCTCCTGTTCGCTCAGCTCTAATATATTCATCTTGTGGTCTTGTACTTGCTATATATAAATAATGGTTGTACACAAAGATAAGGCATTTAGCCCAATGAGCGTGATTAGAACGCCTTTACACTAGAGGTTAGAGCTCAAGAGAGAAAATATAGACCTTCGCCCGAGCTAACGTTTACGTTTACACTGACGAAGGTAGGCGTTTTCTTTCTCCAAGCCCTAGCTCTCTCCTCTTGGGCTCTAGCCCTACCCTATCCGCCCTCTCATCATAGCACTTCGCCCCTCCTAGCCTTCGGGGAGAAGACTGGGAGGGGCGAAGCAGTGGATAGTGTCCTAAAGGAGGCTAGAGGTCGAAGGTCGCCGAGACGTAGAGACGTCTTGGGCGATTGGGACCATAGATATAGTCGGAGGCACGACCAGGTCCCATATCCGTATCCTTCTGGTAGCTGTTCAGGAAGTTCTGTATCCCAGCATCCAGAGTTAGCTTGACGAGCGAGGTAAGGTCAAAGGCGTAGCTTACTCGGAAGTCCAAATCGACGAAGGACTTCGTCTTCTTCAGGATGCCAGCCTCAGGCGCCTGTCCACGATGACGTACCCCGTCACGGATGACGTCGAAGTGTCCTAGGCTATTGATCTCACCTGGCTGGAGGTTAAGCCCATCGGCTCCCTCATAGACGACATGGGGCACCTTCATGCTACCCGTATAGGTGCCTGAGAGGACAAGGCTCAGCGCCTTCGTGGGGCGTACGGTAGCCGTCAGATAGCCGTAGCTATTGGGGGTACGCTCATAGTCTCTCGTGGTGATAAGTGCCTGCTTCGGAGCATCATCGCTAGGCTCAAAGAGCACCTTATCCTCACCATACTGGCTACGCTGTAGGGTCCATCCAGCCTGGAAGTCCAGCAGACGCTGGTAAGCTAGACGGGCTTCAAAGTTCAGACCATAGACTCGGCTCTGTCCTCCACGAGCATTGATGATCGTGATGACCTTCTTACCGGTCTTGGGATCTAGGACTCCGTCTTCGTTATCAGGAGTGAACTTGTTCCGAATCCAAGTAGCAAAGCCCTCTCCCATCAGGTTTAACTGCCAGCCCTTACCTAGGTTCGTGTACCAATCGAAGGAGGTACTCAAGCTACGGGAACGCTCTTCCTTCAGATCGGGCGAGAGAATGCGCTCCTTAGGTTCGCCTCCAGCTAGGGTCACGTGCATCTCTTCGTCGAAGAACTGTGGCGCACGGAATCCCTCACTATAGGAGAGACGGAGGCTAAGATCCCTCGTAGGATTGAATCGGACGTTGGCACGTGGGCTAAAGACGAGCAATGGGTCAATGCTTCGCTTCCCTCCCTGAGTCAAAAGCAGGTAGTCGAAGCGACCACCTAGGAGGAATGTCCAGCGATCACTCGTGTACTCGAGCTGATCGTACTGTGACCAAGTCGTGCTCACCTGATCAATACCATGAGCACGGTAGCCACTCTTGTCATTCAGGGTAGAGTAAGTACCCTCTGCCCCTAGCGTCAAGGTCAGCTGATGAGGGAACTTATGGATATAAGAGCCACCTCCCTGGAAGTCAAAGCCCTTCGTTTCCCCATAGGCTGTCAGTGCCTTGAGGGCGTCATCATAGGCCTTCTGATAGGCTTCGGCCTGCGCCTTCTCCTCCGGAGTCCCGTTGGCATTACCACGAGGGAGCTCTGTTAGCGGCTTGAGAAGCTCGCCGGCATAGTCGCCACCACCATAGTAGCTCTTACGTAGCACCTGCTGTCCAGACGCATAAAGGCTGAAGCTATCATTACCCGAAGCAGTCGTCTGATCGAAGCGAAGGCTTCCTCCGTTGATGAAATGCTGTAGGTACTCAGCGATACGAGCCTGGAAAGGAGCTTCATTGAGACGATCTCCCCCTCGGCGATACTCGTGCATGGAGCGGAATTCAGCTGTAATTTTGCTATAAATCCCCGTCTTATAGTAGCCTCGGAAGCCTAGTGCACGGTTCTTCAGCTCAGGGATATCCGTGAAATCGTCACCGTCTACATCGATAAAGCCACGTGAAGCATGCTGCCCAAATACCATGGCGGCGGCACGATGGTCTTCGCTCACGAGCGAACCGTTGAAGCTAGTCACCGGTTGGAGGGGCGTATACTTACCAGAGGCTCCCTCAAAGGAGGTGTAGCTCTGTCTTAGCGAGGCTGAGCTACGCAGTGGCTCACGAGTAATGACATTGATGACTCCACCGACGGCATTGGCTCCGAAGAGAGCAGATCCACCTCCACGGATCACTTCCACACGCTCGATCATCGAGCTAGGGATCTGCTCCAGACCATAGACACCAGCCAGAGCGCTAAAGACCGGACGGCTGTCGATGAGGATCTGGGAGTAAGCTCCCTCAAGCCCATTGATACGCACCTGATTAAAGCCACAGTTCTGGCAATTATCCTCAATGCGAAGTCCAGGCTGGAAACGTAGCCCCTGACTCAAATTCTCGGAATTCGTCTTCTTAAAGACATCCTGTGAGAGGACAGTCACTAGGCTAGGAGCATGGCGACGTAGAGTCTCATGGCGATTCGCCGAGACCACGACTCCATCGAGGTCAATGCTCTGCTGGCGGAGATAGAGGTCAAGGTGACGACTTCCCCCACCCGTAGCGAGAGTGACGTGTGTCTCCTCCAGCCCGTAGCCTATAAGACGAGCTTGAAGGACATAGGTGCCTGGCTTCAGACCCTTGAGGCTAAACGCCCCCGTAGCATCTGTGCTGGTACCGATAGTCGTCCCCTTGATGAGGACTTGGACTGCTGGGAGAGCCTCGTGTGTCGAAGCGTCGACGACGGTGCCCACGATGCTCCCGAGCTGGTTAGCCTGCTGTGCATAGACCTTGCCCAGACCAAAGGGAAGGCAAACCAGAAGCAAGAGCAGGAACCGACAAAGTCGTTGTCGTGTCATTGTGTAAAGGTATTAAGTGAATGAATACTTGGTTTTGGACATTATCCTAGGTAAAGGTACGGACTATTCACTAAAGCCATCCCTCTTTCCCTAGAAATACCTAATTCTAGGGAGCACTCTCTGAGACCTTCATCTCTACACAGGCTCGGAGGAAAGCTCTACCTCTCCTCCCAGAAAGATAGAGCTCTCAAGGCTAAAAGGTAGACCTTTTGCGTTAGAGAGATAGACCTTTCCCAAACTAAGCCAAAAGCTAGCTCCGACGGAGGTCTGTGTTCGCCGAGCCTAATACGCCTATTTTGTGACGCTGAGACACCTAAATGGAGCACACCACCTCTCGCCTTTTAAGCCGAGAGATCAAGTAAACTTCCGACAAGAAAGCATCTTGATGGCCTAGGCTATTTTATGTATCTTCGTCAGAAAATTGTCCTCACCATAACTAGAGTACGCGATGAGCGCAAGCAAAGTCTATCAGATCCTCTGGGCCGACGATGAGATCGACCTCCTAAAACCTCACATCCTCTTCCTGCAGACTAAGGGATACGAAGTGACTCCCGTACGTAGTGGCAACGAAGCCATCGACGCTGTCCAAGCGCAGCACTTCGATCTTATCTTCTTAGATGAACATATGCCTGGCCTAACGGGGCTTGATACCCTGCAGCGCATTAAGGAGCTTCGCCCCTTCCTACCTATCGTTATGGTCACCAAGAGCGAGGAAGAGGAACTGATGAACCAAGCTATCGGTGGAAAAATCACGGACTACCTCATCAAGCCGGTCAACCCTAGCCAGCTCCTACTATCGCTCAAGAAGAACCTACACCAGAGCTCGATCATCAATGAGGCTACGATCGTGAACTACAGACAGGAGTTTGCGCAGATGAGCACGCAGATGAGTGACCGCCTCTCCGTAGACGAATGGAAGGAGCTCTACCGACGTCTCGTACACTGGGAGCTAGAGCTCGAAGAGGGAGACGAACAGATGAAGGAGCTCCTAGAGATGCAGAAGGCGGAAGCAGGACGGCTATTCTCGCGCTTCATCAGTAAGAATTATGAGGGCTGGATACGCGAACCTGAGGGACGCCCTATCCTTAGCCCCGACCTATTCAAGACAAAGGTCTTCCCACTGCTAGACTCTGGGGAGAAAGTCTTCTTCATCCTCATCGACAACTTCCGCTATGATCAGTGGGAGAGCGTCAAGTCCTTGCTCAGCGAGTTCTACACCTTTGACGAAGACCTTTACCTATCGATCCTCCCGACAGCTACGCAGTACGCCCGCAATGCTATCTTCTCTGGGCTGATGCCCCTAGACATCGCCAAGATGTTCCCTGACCTTTGGGTAGACGAAGAGAGCGAAGAAGGGAAGAATCTTAATGAGGAGCCCATGATCCAGACACTCCTCCAGCGCTACCGCAAAAACTATTCGTTCTCTTATAACAAGGTCTATGAAGCCCGCTTCGGCGAGCGTCTCCTCGGTAGTCTCAATAGTCTCAAACAGTATCCGCTGAACGTCATCGTCCTTAACTTCGTCGATATGCTCTCACATGCTCGTACGGAGAGCAAGATGATCCGTGAGCTAGCTAACACAGAGGCTGCCTATCGCTCACTCACCAAGAGCTGGTTCCGCCACTCAACGACATACAATCTCTTCAAGCACATCGCCGAAATGGGCTACCGGGTCATCCTTACGACCGACCACGGTACGAAGCGCGTGAAGAATCCCGTGAAGATCATCGGGGATAAGAATACCAATACCAACCTCCGCTATAAGGTCGGCAAGAGCCTATCCTATAACCCCAAGGAGGTTTACGAAGCCAACGTCCCAGCGAAGATAGGCCTACCCCAGACGAATCTCTCGGACAAGTACGTCTTCAGCTACAACGATGACTTCTTCGCCTACCCCAATAACTACAACTACTACGTACAGTACTACAAGGATACCTTCCAGCACGGAGGCATATCGCTCGAAGAAATGCTGATCCCCCTTATCACGATGCGCCCGAAGTAGTACGCTTATACCTTACAATATATAGACAGACTAGATGATAAAGAACATTGTATTAGACCTAGGAGGAGTGCTTTTCTTCCTCGATAGAGAGGAGGCTCTCCGTCGCTTCGATGCCCTCGGCGTGCCTAACGTAGCAGAGATGCTCGACCCCTACCTACAGAGCGGATACTTCCTTCAGGTAGAAGACGGCCGAATGACAGAGCCTGAGTTCCGAGCAGCCCTAAGTGCATCAGCAGGAAGAGAGCTGACCTATGACGAGATCGCCCATGCCTACTTTGGCTTCCTCCGATCAGTCGACACCTATAAGTTTGACTTCATTGACGAAGAGCTCAAGGACTACCGCATCTTCATCCTATCGAATACCAATCCCTACGTCATGGATTTCTGTGAGAGTGATCGCTTCCTACCCTCAGGACGCCCGCTCTCTTCCTTCTGTGAGAAGAAGTTTGCCTCCTGCGAAATGGGTTTAGTCAAGCCTGATCGTCGTATCTTCGAAAAGATGATCGCTGAGGGACAGATGAAGCCAGAGGAGACTCTCTTCCTAGATGATGGGCCGGCTAACGTAGCTATGGCAGCAGAGTTCGGCATCCACACCTATTGTCCGAAAAATGGAGAAGACTGGCGCGAACCTGTTCGCCAGCTCCTTCGTCAGCTCAATGCCCAAGGGTAACTTTGGTTATCTTTGCACCGCGATACAATCAACGACGAACAATCATTCACTGTAATATCAATCAATCATGAAGAGAATCGTACTGATCCGCCACGGTGAGAGTGTGTGGAATAAGGAAAACCGCTTCACGGGGTGGACGAATGTCGACCTCTCCGAGAAGGGAGTAGAAGAAGCAAAGAAGGCTGGTGCCCTCCTCAAGGAGAATGGCTTCCACTTCACTAAGGCCTACACCTCCTACCTCAAGCGCGCTATCAAGACTCTCAATCAGATCCTCGATGTCATGGATCTCGACTGGATCCCCGTATCTAAGAGCTGGCGTCTGAACGAGAAGCACTATGGTATGCTTCAGGGGCTCAATAAGGCTGAGACCGCAGAGAAGTACGGCGATGATCAGGTCAAGATCTGGCGTCGTAGCTATGATGTACCTCCTACGCCCCTAGAAGTCACGGACGAACGTGCACCTCAGGCTGACCCACGCTATGCAGGAGTCGTACCAGCTTACCTTCCCCTGACCGAAGCTCTCTGCCATACGGTCGCTCGTACACTCCCCTACTGGGAAGGAGAGATCTTCCCTGCACTGATGGAGCATGACGATATCCTCGTAGCAGCACACGGTAACAGCCTTCGTGGTATTATCAAGGTGATCAAGGGTATCTCCGACGAAGGGATCATCGAGCTGAACCTCCCCACGGCTGTTCCTTACGTCTTCGAGTTCGATGATAAGCTCAACCTCGTCAAGGATTACTTCCTCGGCGATCCTGAAGAAATCAAGAAGCTCATGGAAGCCGTAGCTAATCAGGGCAAGAAGGCATAAGCCTGACCTTTCAGCTATATCCAGAGTACGCCCCGCAAGGGATTCGCCGTCGAGGCGATCACCTTTGCGGGGCGTCTTGTATACTTACTAGCCTCATTCCATCCTTTGATCACAGCTTATACTCATCTCCTTTACCTATCCCCCTAGTTCCATTACTCATCATCAGCCCATTTGATTAGTAACAATCCCTAGTGGCATTAGAAATGAAATTTAACTTCGTTGCTAATGATACCACAGCTTCATTACTATCCAAATGCCGACTCCTAAAGGATCGCTTCCTTAGCCTAGTAAATGGCTCAATGAACGAAAGTTTGTATATTCGTTTAGAGCTTCGCACCATGAAGCTCATCAGATAGATACAAAGAGACCTATGGAACAGACCTTCCATCTTCCCTATAAGAAGCTCCGCAGAGAGGAGCTCAGTGAACTCGACCAACGTCTAGAAAAGGCTGCTCTCCAAGTAGCCAAAGGAGCCTATGCTCCCTATAGTAGATTTCATGTCGGAGCTGCTGTTTTGCTAGCCAATGGCGAGATCGTCACGGGATCAAACCAAGAGAATGCAGCTTACCCTTCAGGGACTTGTGCCGAACGGACAGCTCTCTTCTGGGCTGGGGCACAGTGGCCTGATGTCGCTGTCGAGCGCCTAGTCATCGTAGCCACGAACGACCAAGGGCGTGTCCCCTTTATTTCTCCGTGTGGTAGCTGTCGTCAAGTAATTATGGAGACGGCGACTCGCTTTCATCCCTTCCCCATTCTACTTATGGGAGGAGAGGAAGGCATCCTTCTAGAAGACTGCCGTCTGCTTCTACCCTTTGGTTTTGACGGTAGCGCCCTTTAGTCTCTACTCTTAGTATATAGGCCTATGCTCACCTGCCCACACCGAGGACGCTTGCCCTATGTTGAGCGGGACGAGAGCTGGATGTACTTCAATAAACGCATCCTCCTAGAAGCCCGTCGTCCTGACTTGCCTCTCTTAGAGCGCTTCAATTACCTCGGTATCTATTCGAATAACTTAGATGAGTTCTTCCGTGTCCGTGTCGCTTCACTCCGCCGCATCATTGACTCGGGGACGAATGTCCTAGAGACCGAGCGAAAGATAGCACGAGAAACACTGCTCACGATCCTACGCCTCAACAAGGAATATAGTGCTCTCTTTGACGAAACGTTTACTCAACTCGTCAAAGAGCTAAGAAATGCTCATATCCACCTCATCAATGAACAGGAGCTATCTACTAAGCAAGAAGACGAAGTACTCGCCTTCTTCATGGATAAGCTCAGTAGCATCACCAACCCGATCTTCATAGATAGCCTGACCTTCCTACCTGAGCAGCATCTCAAGGAGTCTCTCTACCTAGCTGTCGTCCTCTGGCATGAACAGGGCGAACCGGTAGAAAAACACGACATCGCCCTGCTAGAGGTACCGACCAAGGAGCTGGGGCGCTTCCTACGCTTAAAGGATGAGGGTGACGAGAGCTACCTCATGTTCCTCGAGGATGTCTTACGCTATTGCTTACCCTATATCTTCATCGGACGAGAGTATGTGCAGTACGAGGCTTACACCTTCAAGTTCACGAAGGATGCCGAGTTTGAGATCGAGCAAGACCTACGCTCCAGCGTTATCGAAAAGGTCTCTCGAGGCATCAAGCGCCGTAAGCGTGGTGAAGCCGTTCGTGTCGTCTATGACGAGGCTATCTCCCCAGAGATCCTACGTAAGCTAAGCGATATGGCAGAGCTCAACTTCCGAGACATCCGTATCGGAGGAGGACGCTATCACAATATGCGAGACCTCATGGATCTCCCCGACTGTGGACGCTCCGGACTACGCTTCCCCAAGCAAGCACCTCTGCAGATGGATGAGTTCCACTACAGCCAGAGTATCCTGAGCCAAGTCCTACGCAAGGATCGCTGTGTCCACTTCCCTTACTATAGCTTCGACCACTTCCTCCGTCTACTCCAAGAGGTTGCTATCAGCCCAGATGTCACGGCCATCCGCATCTCCCTCTATCGTGTAGCACAGAACTCCAAGGTCGTCAGAGCACTCATGGCGGCTGCCCAAAACGGCAAGCGTGTTACGGCAGTCGTCGAGCTCTTGGCTCGCTTCGACGAACAGTCGAATATCGGCTGGAGTAAGAAGATGCAAGACTCGGGGATCAATGTAGTCATCGGTCATGAGAAGCTCAAGGTACACTCCAAGCTCATCCATATCTCCACACGTCGAGGAGACATCGCTTGTATCGGATCGGGCAACCTACACGAAGGTACCGCTCGCCTCTACACAGACCTTATGCTCATGACGGCGCATAAAGGGATCGTGCAGGATGTACATCAGGTGTTCGACTTCATCGAACGCCCCTTCCAGCCGGTTCGCTTCAAGCACCTCCTGGTGGCACCCAATGAGATGCGTACCCGCCTCTACCACATGATCAATCGTGAGATTCGGTTAGCCAAAGCAGGACAAGAAGCATTCATACGTCTTAAGCTAAACCATATCGTCGATGAGAAGATGGTAGCCAAACTCTACGAAGCTAACCAAGCTGGTGTGCAAGTAGAGCTTTGCCTACGAGGTAACTGCTCACTCATCCCCGACATCCCAGGCTATAGCGAGGGGCTATTCATCAATGGGATCATCTCTCGCTATCTAGAGCACTCTCGCATCTATATCTTCGGCAATGGAGGCGATCCACGCTACTTCATCGGATCAACCGACTGGATGAGTCGCAATCTTGATCGTCGTGTCGAGGTGATGACTCCCGTATATGACCCAGACATTCAGCAGGAGTTAGACTTCATCGTCTCTGCTGGTCTAGCTGATACAGAGCAGGGCTATCATGTGCGTGTATCAGATGTCCGTCCTCGTCGGGATGACTATCCCGCAGGCACTCCTCTCTTCAACTCTCAGCAAGCACTCTACAAGTATTATCTAGACAGAAAGCAAAGCGAAAACGATCATGACTAAATCTCACTTCGCCGGTATCGATATCGGCTCCAATGCTGTACGTCTCCTCATCAAATGCCTTAACGAACCTGGTAGCATCGAGCCTCTCTCGAAAGTGCAGCTCGTACGTGTCCCTCTTCGCCTCGGGGAGGAAGCCTTCACTGAAGGACGTATCTCCAAGAAGAAAGGGAAGCAACTCGTTAGCTTGATGAAAGCCTATAAGGAGCTTATGGAGATCTACGAAGTCGAAGCCTTCCGTGCCTGTGCTACCTCTGCTATGCGTGATGCAGCCAATGGTCCTGAGCTTGTCGAGAAGATCTTCGAGAAGACTGGAATAAACATCGAGATCATTGAGGGCAGAGAAGAAGCTCGCTTGATCTCCGCTGATCTGATGCGAACGCTCTCTGGTAAGGATGACGCTACCTTCCTCTATGTAGACGTCGGTGGAGGTAGTACCGAACTCAACATCGTACACGAGGGAGAGCTCATCGACTCACGTTCGTTCAATCTCGGGACAATCCGTCAGATCAGTGGTATGGTAAAAGATGAGGAGCGGGAGGCCTTTGCGACTTACCTCAAGGAGCTAAGCGAGAAGCACCCTAAGCTACACCTAGTCGGGACAGGGGGTAACATCAATAAGCTCCTTCGACTAGGTGCCCCTGCCGAACGGGCGAACATCAACGTCCTACCCGTCGAGAGCCTTCGTCAAGTCGCTGAGCGTCTTCGCCCGCTGACACCCGAGGAGCGTATGCTACTCTTCCGCCTCAAACCCGACCGTGCCGAGGTGATCGTCCCAGCAGCGGATATCTTCTTGACAGTAGCTAGCATCACTTCTTCCACTGAGATCATCGTCCCGACCAAGGGACTTGCAGACGGTATCGTAGACTCGATCTGCCCTGCCCTCAGCTAATACTCACCATCTGAACCAATAGGATCCTGCGTCATCTTCGGAAGACGCAGGATTTTCGTTTCCTCCTTGCATGGTCTAGGATCCAAACGTATACGTTCCGTATGCTAAACGTAAGCCTTTCTTTGGCCAAAGGTAGAGGTTTAGAAGCTCCTCGACCTAGCTTGCTCGATCCTAACCTAGGAAGCTTTTAGTCACAGGAAGAACGCTAACAAAAAATGAACCTTACCCTTCTGAGCCTAAGATCCTTCTTTGAGCTAGAAATCCAAGGCTAGACGGGCTCTTTTTCGTATCTTTGTATCAAATACTAATCAGATTTAGACGATAATGAGCGAAGAGCTGTTCGACCAATCCAGTGAGAAGGAATACTCCGCAAGTAGTATCCAAGTCCTTGAAGGCCTAGAAGCCGTGCGCAAACGTCCTGCGATGTATATTGGTGACATCGGCGAAAAGGGACTGCACCACTTGGTCTACGAAGTCGTAGACAACTCCATCGACGAAGCCCTAGCTGGCTATTGCACCGACATCCAAGTCACTATCCGTGAGGATAACTCGATAGAAGTAAGCGACAATGGTCGTGGTATCCCCGTAGACATGCATGAGAAAGAGGGCAAGAGTGCCCTGGAGGTCGTCTTGACCGTACTACATGCTGGGGGGAAATTCGATAAGGGATCTTACAAGGTCTCTGGTGGTCTCCACGGTGTAGGTGTCTCCTGTGTCAATGCCCTGTCTACCTACCTCAAGGCTATCGTCCATCGTGATGGTAAGATCTACACGATGGAGTTCAGCCGAGGTATACCGACCACCGAACTAAAGACTATCGGCACGACCGATAGGACCGGGACGACCGTGATCTTCAAGCCCGATGATACGATCTTTGTCGCCACTGAATATCAGTTCAAGATCCTCTCTACTCGTCTTCGTGAGCTAGCCTTCCTCAATGCCGGCATTACGCTTAAGCTAACGGACGACCGTCAGCGCAATGAGCAGGGTGAGCCTCTTACCGAGACCTACTACTCGGAGAAGGGATTGGAGGAATTCGTCAAGTATATCGACCGCTCGAAGGAGCACCTCATAGATGACGTGATCCATATCACGACCGAAAAGCAAGGGATCCCCGTCGAAGTAGCGATGACATATAATACCTCATACAATGAGAATGTCTACAGCTATGTCAATAATATCAACACCATCGAAGGGGGGACGCACCTCGCAGGCTTCCGTCGTGGTCTCACACGTACACTCAAGAAGTACGCTACGGACTCGAAGCTCCTCGACAAGGTCAAGGTCGAGATCACGGGGGATGACTTCCGTGAAGGACTTACGGCTGTGGTCAGCATCAAGGTAGCAGAGCCACAGTTCGAAGGACAGACGAAGACCAAGCTCGGGAATAACGAAGTGATGGGTGCCGTAGACATCGCAGTCAGCGAAGCCCTCGAGATCTATCTCGAAGAGCATCCCAAGGAAGCAAAGATCATCGTCGACAAGGTGATCCTAGCCGCCACCGCTCGACAAGCAGCACGCAAGGCTCGTGAGATGGTTCAGCGTAAGTCTCCTCTCTCTGGCGGAGGTCTTCCTGGTAAGCTCGCAGACTGTTCGTCGAAGGATCCCATTCTCTCTGAGCTATTCCTCGTCGAGGGTGACTCGGCAGGTGGTACCGCCAAGCAGGGACGAGATCGTGAGTTCCAGGCTATCCTACCACTCCGTGGTAAGATCCTCAATGTAGAGAAGGCGATGCAGCATAAGGTCCTCGAGAGTGAAGAGATTCGCAATATCTACACAGCCCTTGGGGTAACGATCGGCACAGAGGAGGATAGCATGGCGCTAAACCTCTCCAAGCTCCGCTATCATAAGGTCATCATCATGACCGATGCTGACGTGGACGGTAGCCACATTGCGACGCTCATCTTGACATTCTTCTTCCGAAACATGCGTTCGCTCATTGAGAACGGCTATGTTTACATCGCTACACCACCTCTCTATCTTTGCACTCGAGGCAAGGAGAAGGAATACTGCTGGACGGAGCAGCAGCGTCAAGCCTTCATCGATCGTGTCGGGGGAGGAGATGAGAATCGTGTTCGTGTCCAGCGATACAAGGGTCTCGGTGAAATGAACGAGGAGCAACTCTGGGAAACCACGATGAATCCAGAGAACCGCACGCTTCGCAAGATCACGATCGACAATGCCGCTGAGGCTGATGCGATCTTCTCGATGCTCATGGGCGATGATGTAGCTCCACGCCGAGAGTTCATCGAAGCGAACGCCACCTATGCACGTATTGACGCTTAGCACGAAGAGCTCCTGATATCCAAGTAAACTGAAAGGCTATCTCCCGAAGCCCGAAATCGTGTGCTGGGAGATAGCCTTTCTTTTGTTCGACTGGTACTCGTCCTATCCCTCCATGATGCCTATCCCAACGAATCGTGCCTACTATTACATCAGCCCCTCGCACGATCCCTACTATAACATTGCGCTAGAAGACTACATCTACCGACAGCTCCGTCCATTTGATACGGTCTTCTTTCTTTGGGTCAATCGTCCCTCCGTATTCATGGGGCGCTACCAATGTGCTGAGGCCGAAGTCGATCTCTCCTACCTGCAGGAGCAGCAGATCGATCTACTTCGTCGCACCTCAGGGGGAGGTACGGTCTATCATGATGAAGGCAACCTGAACTTCTCCGTCATCAAGAACGACCTCACGGGTCAAGGCTTCGATCTAGCCTCCTTCCCCATTCCCATCCAGCGGGCATTAGCTCGTCATGGAGTGAGCGTAGAGCGCTCGCCACGTGGAGATCTGCGCCTCGACGGACTGAAAGTAGGAGGTGCAGCAGAGGCGGTAAGCCGTGGTCGTATGCTCTATCATATTTGTCTACTCTTCGACGCTGACCTCACAGCCCTAGAGAAGGCACTAGCTGCTGATCCCTCACTAGGTGCGACCTCTCGGGTGGCATCCGTTCGCTCTCGAGTGACGAACCTACGTCCACACCTACCCGAAGGCTATACACTCAGCGACTTTCAGCAAGAGATCCTCTCGGTGATCGAAGAAGACTATGAGGCCGTACTCCCGTTAGCCTTCAATAAGTCGGTCGAGGACTATATCCGAGACCAACGAGAGCAGCACTTCGAGCACCCCGACTGGATCCATAGCACCATCGGTAGAGGCAAGCCATCCCATTAACTTCTCACTATGTCAGAGCAAGCACTGCCTTACATTGACTTTGCGACCTTCCTCCGGCGCTATTTCCCCGAGGGAAAGGTACAGAAGATCACCCTCACAGCTGGCTTCTCGTGCCCTACACGCGATGGATCACGAGGGAAGGGTGGATGCACTTATTGCAACAATAAGAGCTTCAGCCCAAACTACGCTGTCAAGCAAAAGTCGATCACAGAGCAGGTCAATGGAGGGATCGAGTTCTTCCGTAGGAAGTACCCCGAGATGCGCTACCTAGCGTACTTCCAGTCCTATACCAATACCTATGGAGACGTAGCAGAGTGCATCGCCAAGTATGAGGAAGCTCTTCGTCATCCTCAGGTCGTCGGACTAATCATCGGCACACGCCCCGACTGCATGCCTCAGCCTCTACTCGACTATCTCAGTGAGCTAGCTAAGCGCACCTTCCTCCTCGTGGAGTATGGTGTCGAAAGTACGTATGATGAGACACTCGATCGCATCCAGCGGGGACACTCCTGGCAGTGTAGTGTCGATACGATCCGCAGGACGCACGAAGCGGGGATCCTCGTCGGGGCTCACCTCATCCTCGGTCTACCGGGAGAGACCCGAGAGCAAATGCTGTCTCATGCTGATCGTCTCTCCGAGCTCCCCATCACGACACTCAAGATACACCAGCTCCAGATCATCCGGGGTACGATCATGGCAGGCGAATATATGCGTAATCCCAGCGTCTTCCATCTCTTCACCGAAGAGGAATATATCTCACTGATCGTAGATTTTGTAGACCGACTGCGCCCAGACATCGTCCTAGAGCGCTTCGTCTCACAGTCCCCTTCAGAGCTACTTCTTGCACCTAGATGGGGGTGGAAGAACCATGAGTTCACCGCCAAGATCCGTAAGGCATTACTCGCTAAGCACTAAACCACCACCCGCACTTTTATACTTGCATTATATCCCTCATGACCTCATTTGCACTACGCCCGTATAAGGCTCTATTCTTCGATATTGATAATACCCTCCTATCCTTCCGTCCGTCTTCTCAAGTAGCCTTGAAGAAGACCTTCGAGCACTACGAACTCCCCTATAAGTCTGAGTACTTCGAGGTATTCTATTGGATCGGTGAGATCCTCTGGTCACAGCAAAGGCAAGAGCTCATGACGATCGATCAGATTCAAGAGCTCATCTTCCCTCGTCTCCTTCTTGCTCTAGGCCTACAAGCTGACGGACGGGCGATGAATATCACCTTCCACGAACTACTCCATCAAGAGGCCGTACTGGAGCCCAATGCCCTCGAGACAATCCAAGCTCTTAGTCAGCATCACCGCCTCTATACCGCCTCCAATGGATTCCTATCCATGCAGCGATCTCGTCTTGAGGTCGCAGGGCTACTCCCCTATTTCACTGATCTCTTCGTATCTGATGACATCGGTGCAGAGAAGCCTTCGCCGGCATTCTTTGAGGAAGCACTACGCCGAGGAGACTTACGCCCCGAGGAAGTTCTTTTTATTGGAGATAGCCTCTCTGCTGATATGATCGGTGCTGAGCGAATAGGTATGGATCGCTGCTGGTACAACCCTAACGAGCGTCCACGCCCAGTAGCACCCTCACTCACTTTCGAGATCAATTCTCTCTCCGAGCTACCTCATTCTTAGTCGAAGCCTCCTTCTAGACTCCACACTTAGATCATCTATAAAAAGCGCAGTGTACCGATCGATACACTGCGCTTTTATCTTGCATTAACCCTATAGTATTAGGCTGAGATCGCTTTTACCAAGGACACACGAGACTGCTATTTTAACTAGTCACACTTATCATCAGCTCCATGAATATCCTCTAGATGCCAGAAATGGAACATAGCATAAGTTTATTCCTAATAATAGCTCCATTTTATACCTAACAAAACACTCTATTTATTCCTATCGAAATTCAACTTCTATCCTAATACTTCCGTCCGTGCTATTCGATAGCTTGACGATACTATTTCCTATATCCCGTAGCAAGTATCTTCGCCTTCTCATGATCTCTCAAAGCTATGATTCGTCATATCTAGGTAAAAATAGCTGAGCCAAGCGGGAAATATGCCTACTCTTCGGTATTGTCTGTCTCATACTGAGGCTATACCTTTGCAGAAGCAAGTCCATACATGCCTGCTATCTCCGACCTATTTACCTAATTATAAAACAAGAACTATGAAACAGCGACTACGCTATGCTCTTCTCATGTTCTGCGGTCTCCTTCTGATCGGTGGCACAGCCAAAGCACAGACTTACTTTCCTAACCAAGCTACAGGAAAGCATACGAATGACGAACATGGTAGTAAGTGGGTATTCGGCGGTGCTCTATCCTTCTGGACAGACCATAAGGCGAAGAGTACCTCACTAGCCCTATCTCCTGAAATAGCCTATCTCTTCAACGAAAATATAGGCCTCGGGATCGTGGGATCCTATCAATATGCGAAGCGTGAAAATGATCCTTCTCACGAGAGTCTATGGAGTCTGCGTCCCTTCGCTCGCTATTACTACCTGCATCGTGAGCCATTTAACCTCTACGTCGATGGTGGATTTGGTATCAGCGCGACTAAGGGGATGAAGGGATGGGAAGTAGGGCTACGTCCTGGAGCCTGCGTCGACTTGACCAAGGGACTCTGCCTATGCCTTCGTCTAGGATTCATCGGATACCGAGATCGCTTCGTAGGAGGAGAAGAGGAAGGATTAGGAACTACAGGCTGGGGTATTCGTTTTGCCCCTGAGGAGTTACAGATCGGTTTAGAGCTAGAGCTGTAAATCTATTCCTGATGTCCAACACAGATAAGAGGCTTCCCGTCCTAAATGGATGGGAAGCTCCTTATCTAATTAGGTAGCGTTAGTTAGTCGCCGATACGATGATAGAGCTGATCGAATGGCAGGCAGTCTGAAGCGATCTCCTAGCGGACGCTCCTCCGATCGTATTCCACAAGCGATGACCATAGTTAGTTCAGTAGCTCCTGGCAATCCCAAGACTCGCTTGACACGATGGCTATCATAGCCCTCAATAGGACAAGTATCATAGCCAGCCTCACTCATCCCGAGGAGGAAAGACTGAATCACAAGGGCGCAACTCTTATGGAGCACCGCAAGCATCTCTCCCTCACTCACCTCACGGGGTATAGGGCGAAAGAGCCCTCCGATCATAGTAAAAGCCTTGCGCACGCACCCTAAGAGACCTCCGAAGCGGCTATAAAGGAAGGGCACGACCTTCTTATAGTACATCGTCTGGAGATTCATATACTTCTCCCACTTCTCTTCTGGGAAGGAGCGTCGAATACTTTCTTTCTGGAAAGAAAGATTAGCCTCAGCATGCTCTCGCCATCGCTGAGGAGTAATACAGAAGACAACCAACTGGTTGGCCGTCGCTACCGCACTCTGACCGAGACAGGCAGGTGTTAATTCCCGGATAACCTTACGGTCAGTGATGTGGTAGCATTCCCAGAGCTGCATATTCGAGCTCGTAGGGGCAAGCGTGGCCTGCTCAAGACAAGCACGCACTCGCTCAGCATTCAGCGACTTCGTCTGGTCAAAGTAACGGACAGCACGACGATACCGAAGAAGATCTTGTAGCATATCTAATATAAACTATGACGTAAACAAACCCATCCTAGCGACCGAGTCGATGCAGGCGAGCATCCTTAATCTCTGTGGTAGCTCCTTCGCTAAAAACGGAAAGAGCTGTATAAGGCGTGCGAGGAAAAACCAAGTTAGTCATCGCAATGCGCCCCTCATCAACAAAGAGCTCCGCAACACTGCGATCAAAGAATAGTCTGAGCTTATACGTTGGTCCTGCACAGAGTTCAAGTGGTGCCCATGTAGCGAGAGCAAAGTCGTTCTTATAGTTAATTCCTTCTCCCGTTCGCCAATCCATCGACTCACGTTCGTGTGGGGTAGACAGCTGACCGAAGCCCGTAAGTCCACTCTCCGTTCGATCCATAACCACTCGCCTTTTATTAAGATCTAGATAGATCGGTAGTCGATCTCCCGAAGCATTGCTTAATACGATACCGACACGTTGTACTCCTCTAGCTGGAGCCAGCGTTATCTCCAGCTCAAAGCTATCTTCATAGCCTTGGAAAGCAGAGGATAGCATCACACTATCAGTAAGTCTAGGAGGTAGGCTAAGGGTCTGTGTAGACTTACGTAGTGCAGTGACTTCTCTTGCCGGACGAGCGCCGACATAGCTCCTTCCGTGCTGTGAAAAGAGGAAGAGCTCACGAGGTAAGCCATTCATTCCTCGGCTTTGCCTGAATGGTGTGACATTAGCATACTGCCAATTGCTTACCCATGGAAGTCCCAACGTACGCCCCTTAACATTATGGAATGTTACGAAGGCATAATGATCCTTCCCGAAGTCTAACCATCGAGCGATCTCAGCATCCGTATCAGGAGTGAAGAGCTGACCATCAAAGCTCCCCACAAAGTACTCTGTGGCACTCCCTCCGAAAGGACATCCTGGATTGATATTGACGAGCATCACCCACTTCTTTTCGTTCGTTCCCTCCATGGGTAACTCAAAGAAGTCAGGACATTCGAACTGATTTGGTCTAGCTCCATATCCTTCACCAAAAGCACTGACATACTCCCACAACTTAAGATCCTGAGAGCGGAAGAAGCGCATCTCCTTATCTGCCGAGACGATCATATACCACTGCTTAGTGGGTGCATACCAGAACACTTTCGGATCACGAAAGTCTACCACTCCATCAGATGAAGTAAGTATTGGATTACCCTTATACTTGGTATAAGTGTATCCCCCATCGGTACTATAGGCTAGGCACTGTGCCTGCCACTGCTTGCCCTCACGCATTCGATGAGCCGTGTAGTAAGCAAGTATCGCTCCTTGACCAAAGCCAGCAATCCCCTCACGATCGAGGATAGTACTTCCTGAGAAGATATGCCCAAGGGTATCCCGCCGAAGTGCTGGAGGCTGATGATCCCAGTGTATGAAGTCTCTCGTCGTAGCATGCCCCCAGCACATATTTCCCCACTTCGATCCAAAGGGGTTAAACTGATAGTAGAGGTGATAAACCCCTTCGTGATAGATGAGACCATTCGGGTCATTCATCCATCCATAATCAGGGGTATAGTGATAGGCAGGACGATAGTAGTCCCTCTTCGAGGTATCAAACGTATCGGAGAGGATAAGCTTCTCCCAGGCTACTGCACTTTTCTTTAAGTGGAGAATCTCCAGCGTGCGTACCTTCTCTCTAGACAAAGGGAAGGGAACATAGTAGTCTACACTATCTACCGCTAAACGAATGTCTAGCCAGGTGTCTTCAGGCGTATCACCCAGCAAACGTACCTTAACCTCTGGCTGATCTTCCTGAATAGGAAGGAGAAGATACCGTTGAGGTTGGCAAATTTCGACACGTGTCAAACTATCGTTGATATGAGATATCTCCATAGGATGAGAAGAGGATGGCTTACAGCTCACCAAGCTAAGTATAGCCGAGCAAGCCAGTAAGAGAAATACCTTACCGAACATAAGATAATATAGGGATATAGGATTCGTCTAGACCACTCGATTGGGAAGATCTTCTCCTCGCAAGAAGCAGGCTACATTGGTGAGCATCTCATAGTTCATCGCTCGGCGAGTCTCTGCAGTCTGTGTACCTGTATGTGGTGTCATGACCACATTGGGTAGCGAGCAGAGCAAAGGACTAGGTATATCATGATATTCGTAAACGTCTAGTCCCGCACCGGCTAACCTTCCCTCCTGTAAAGCCTTGATCAATGCCTCCTCATCAATGACTGCACCTCGTGAAGTATTGATCAAGAAAGCATCTGGACGCATAAGACTCAGAGCCTGAGCATCGATGAGATGATGTGTCTCCTCGCTATAGGGAGTATGCAGGGAGAGAATATCGGATGTACGAAGGAGCTCTTCGAAGGAGGCATAGGTAATACCTCGTGCCTGCTCCTCCTCTGGCGTATAACGATGTCGCTTATGATAGCGGATGTGCATGCCGAAGGCTTCAGCTCTCTTCCCCAAAGCGGATGCAATGTTTCCATACCCTAAAAGCCCAAGCATCTTCCCTTGGAGCAGACCAGCTAGATAGTTAGTACGTCCTATAGCAGGCTTCTCTCCAGGCAAAGAGCGCACGAGACGATCTAACTCACTGATCCGACGTACGACGTCCAGCATTAGGCCGAAAGCCAGCTCAGCCGTTGGTACAACAACAGACTCTGGCGTATTGGTGACAGCGATATGATGCTCTCGAGCAAAAGCTGTATCAATATTATTGTAGCCTACACCGAAGTTAGCTATCAGACGAAGGCGTTTCCCATGAGCGAGCAAGGCTCTTGGCGCTTGGTAATCAAAGGAAGTACAGAGGACGTCTGCCTGAGGGAGTAAGCCCATCAGCTCCTCATGTGTAAAATCTCTACCATGCGGTGGTCGAATGATCTTATGTTCCGCAGGGATTAGTTCAAAGCCTTCGTCTTGTGTATCAAAGGCGACAAGAATCGTAGCCATAGTTCTCTCTTATTTTATTCAGCACAACCATACGGATGTACTCCTCACAAAGATAAGGATCTTGCTCAGGAAGAGCCTTATGTCTGATGGGAAGCACTAAAAAGACGGTCTATCTCATCACTTAACGAAAATATAGACATCATCAAACGATGATTTGCACCTTATTAAGCGATCTAATAGACAATGATCCTAGTAATATGCTAGATACCGAATAAGGTTAGCCTTAGATTTTGGTAGTTCGGAATATTTATCTACCTTTGCAGTGTCAAAAACGACAGGGAATGAATCTTTAGCTCAGTTGGTTTAGAGCATCACCTTGACAGGGTGGGGGTCGGCGGTTCGAGTCCGCCAAGGTTCACAAATCTTGCCTCATGGTGTAATGGTAGCACAACAGATTCTGGTCCTGTTTGTTAAGGTTCGAATCCTTATGAGGCAACAAATGAGCGAGAGAGCTAATAGCTCTCTCGCTTTCTTTTTATCAGACCTGACTATGCAACCCTCCGTATCATGTATAACTAATAGAAGATTAAATATCGATCGAGAGGTAAGCCCCTCATCCTCTCTATAACATCACACTTAGCGCCCCTCTTCCTAATCAGGGAGAGGGGCGCTAAGTGTTATGGGAGGGAACTAATTAGGACAAGACTGTGCTCCCTCATCCTCGACAAGTGCATCGACAGCATCGAGCCAAGCACGAGAAGTGACATCACTGGGCATACGCCAGTCTCCACGGGGAGAGAGACTGACACGTGTAACCTTCGGTCCATCGGGGAGGCAGTTACGCTTGTACTGCTGAGAGAAGAAGCGACGATAGAACTCCTTCAACCACCTCTTAATTACCGGCGCTGAGTACTTCTCATGGAAGGCAACTTGAGCCAAATAGAAAATCTTAGCAGGTGCGTAGCCATAACCCAGCATATTATATAGGAAGAAGTCATGTAGCTCGTAGGGACCAACTACAGCCTCCGTCTTCTGATCAATCACACCCTCAGCATTTGTTGGCTTCAGCTCAGGAGATATAGGGGTATCGACGATTGAGTAAAGGATGGGCGAAAGTGCTTCACCAAAGCGAGCTGTCCGAGCAAGCTCACTAACCATGATCTGAATCGCCGTCTTGGGGATACCTGCGTTCACCGAATACATCGACATATGGTCTCCATTGTAGGTACACCAGCCTAGTGCCAGCTCGGAGAGGTCACCCGTACCGATAACTGGGGCATTATACTTATTCGCTAGATCCATAAGGATCTGTGTGCGCTCACGGGCTTGGGTATTCTCGAAGACGACATCCTGAGAAGCTGGGTCATGACCGATGAGAGCGAAATGCTGAAGACAAGCCTCCTTAATGTCGATGTTCATCGCTGTGACACCGAGCTTCTCCATGAGCTCAATGGCATTATTCTTCGTATGCGTGCTCGTCCCTAGTCCTGGCATTGTGACCCCGATAATATTGGTACGTGGCAGTCCTAGCCCATCGAAGGTCGCAGCCGTGACAAGGAGAGCCAGCGTAGAGTCTAGCCCACCTGACACGCCGATGACGGCATGCCTAGCATTGATGAAGCGAAGGCGCTGACTGAGCGCACTACACTGGATGAGGAACATCTCCTCAGCACGCTCTTCGCGACTACCATTATCGGGGAGGAAAGGATTCTGATCAATCTTGCGATCCACATCGTGAGACTCCTCCTGTGAGCGAAGACGGAAGGGAATCTCGGTGAGTAGCCCTCGCTCTGTATGATCGACCGACGAGTCATTGAAGCTATTGGTCGTCATGCGATCATTGTCGATACGACAGATGTCGATATCACTGATGATCAGGCGCTCTTCGTAGGTAAAGCGTGGAGATTCGACGAGGATCTTACCCACTTCGGCGATAAAAGTCTTTCCCGTGAAGACTGTATCCGTCGAGCTCTCCCCATAGCCTGCCGAAGCATAGACATAGCCACAGAGGTTCTGCGATGAAAGCCCACTGATGAGCGAGCGAAGGTAGGTATTCTTACCAGCAAGCTCATTGCTGGCCGAGAGGTTGAAGATGATCTGTGCCCCATAGAGTGCCAAGCGGGTACCTGGCGTATAGGGTGTCCACATATCCTCACAGATCTCGATGCCAATGGCTACCTTACCCGAGCGGAAGAGGACATTGTGTCCGATGGGGATCTCAAAGTCTCCGATCTTCACATGGGCTAGCTGAAGGTCACGTGCAGCAACAAACCAACGAGCCTCTTGGAACTCACGATAGTTCGGTAGGTAAGTCTTAGGGATCGCCCCTAGGATCTGCCCCGACTGAAGGGCAACGGCAGCATTGAAGAGCTGAGACTTAATACGTATCGGCATCCCCACGATGATAAGCACCGAGGTATCTGCTGTACGCTTAGCTAGCTCAAGAAGAGCCTCCTCAGCCTGGTCATTGAGGAAGGGCTTGAGGAAGAAGTCTCCACACGTATATCCCGTGATGGAGAGCTCGGGGAAGGTGATGATCTCTACACCCTTAGCATCTGCTTCGCGAGTGAGGGCTTCAATACGGCTAATATTGTAGGCGCAGTCAGCGACTCGCACGAAAGGCGAAGCGGCCGCTACTTTGACGAATCCATACTTCATCTGGTTAATATATCAAATGTGAAAGGGAGGAGATAGCTACTTAGAGAGTTCTTCGACCCCATGCTGTACCATAGCGATGACATCAATGAGGTTCTTCGTGATGAACTTCACCGAGATGGCTAATAGTACGACTCCAAAGAACTTGCGGAGGATATACACTCCGTTCTTCCCCAGCAAACGGTCAAGGATCGATACATAGCGTAGGACGAGGTAGACGATGACCATATTGAGGACGATGCTCACAGCTAAGTTTATCATAGCCACACCATCGGCTCGCAGGGTAAGCATCGTGGTGAATGATGCTGCTCCAGCGAAGAGAGGAAAGACAAGAGGTACGAAGGTAGAGTTCCCGTCCGAATCATCTTCGCTCTTGAAGATCTCAAGACCAAAGATCATCTCGACAGCCATAACAAAGAGGACAATCCCCCCAGCCACACCGAACGTCGAAATATCGGCACCAAATGACCCGAGGAGAGGTTCACCTACCAGCAGGAAAGCCAGCAGAATGATCCCTGAATAGACCCCCACCTGAGTCGCATGATAGACCTTACCCTTAGATTTGAGCGAAAGAATGATGGGGATAGCACCGATGATATCGATGGTCACGAAGAGCGTAAAGAAGGACTTGTAGATCTGCTCAAGACTAAAGAGCGTAAACTCATGTCCGAGGTCGGAGACCAGCTGACCGAGGTCAATACTGAGGAAAGGTACCTGCATACTAGTACAGTCGTTTAGTGAGTGTATGTCTTGGGTGATGAAAGAAGGGGTATCACTCTCGTTAATAGAGAAGGATACCCCTTTCACAATGGAGAGCGGTAGGCGAGGCTCGAACTCGTGACCCTCAGCTTGGGAAGCTGATGCTCTACCAACTGAGCTACTACCGCAACTTGTGCCCCCTAAGGGCTTTCTTCGGGTGCAAAGATAAGGAGAAGTTCTTATTCCTACAAGCACGCTATACTACACTCCACGTCGCTGGTTAAGCGGACTTTAGTACCTTCGTAGATGAAGATCACTAAATACCTCACACGAAAGACGTCAAGTACGATGAGCACCTTCCATCCTGAGTACATGCACAAACAGGTAGCCTACTGTCTCCACGCTGACTGCCCACTCAGCAAGGACTGCCTACGCTACCTCAGCTATCAATCCGCCCCAGCCTTCCACCAAGCCCTCTTTATTGATCCTCGAGGTACCACCGGAGATACCTGCTCCAGCTACCTCTGTGGCGACGTCATTCGGATCGCACGAGGATTCAAGCGAGGTCTCTACCAGCTACGCAACAAAGAAGCCGCCCCCTTCCAAGCTAGACTATCGAGCGAGCTAGGCTGTCGACGCTCGCAGTACTACCGCTACAGCAGTGGTGAGACACGGATTACTCCAGAGCAACAAGCGATCGTCCGAAGCGTCTTCGCCGAGTTTGGCATCGAGGGAGAGGATGCGATTTTTGACTCTTATGAGGAAGGGTATTTGCTTGACTAATCTCTCCCCTACTCCCTAAGGCAAGGCACATCCATTCGCTTGATATGGCTTGCTTTTTCTGATGTGTACCGTAGCGTCCCAACGTTATGGGACGACTGTCCCAGCCCAGTGGGACGATTGTCCCAACGTGCTGGGACAATTGAGTGGGCAGGCACTAGGGAGGGAAAGACTCCTTGCCTCACCCTATATCAGCTAAATTCTTAAGGATGTCTACGTTTCTTCGTACCTTTGTAGCTGAAACAACTGGCTCGCAACACCCTATCAAGTGCGACCTAAATAGGATAGACTAATCAACAGTAAACCAATGAATATAGCTATCGTCGGTGTCAGTGGAGCTGTAGGACAGGAGTTCCTCCAAGTCCTTAGCCAGAGCTCGCTGAAGATCGACCGACTAGAAGTCTTCGCCTCAGCACGTAGCGCTGGTAAGTCAATCACCTTCTGTGGCAAGGAATACACCATCCGTGAGCTTCGCCATGGAGATGACTTCCGAGATATAGATATCGCCTTCGTCTCTGCAGGTGGAAGTATCTCCCTCGAATATGCGGAAGATATCACCCGCCATGGTGCTGTGATGATCGATAACTCCAGCGCCTTCCGTATGGAGGAGGACATCCCCCTCGTCGTACCCGAGGTCAATGCTGCCGATGCTCTCGTACGCCCTCGAGGGATCATCGCTAACCCCAACTGCACGACGATCCAAATGGTCGTGGCACTGAACGTCATCGAGCAGCTCTCCCACATCCGCCGTGTTCATGTAGCTACCTACCAAGCGGCTAGCGGTGCAGGTGCTCGAGGGATGGCAGAGCTCGAAGCCCAGACCAAGGCTATCGCCCAGGGAGAGGAACCCGAAGTCAGCAAGTTCGCCTACCAGCTCGCATACAACGTCATCCCCCAGATCGACGTCTTCGCTGCAGATGACTACACGAAGGAGGAGCTAAAGATGTATCACGAGACGCGTAAGATCATGCACTCAGATATCGCAGTCAGTGCTACCTGCGTCCGTGTACCGGTATCCCGTGCGCACTCCGAAGCGATCTGGGTAGAGACCGAGAAGCCCCTCGAGCTAGAAGCTGTAAGAGAAGCCTTCCGCAAGGCTCCCGGGGTCGTCCTCCAAGATGATCCAGAAGACCAGGTCTACCCCATGCCTCTCTTCATCGCAGAGAAGGATCCCGTCTACGTAGGACGCCTACGTAAGGACATCGCTACACCCAACGGTCTTACCTTCTGGTGTGTAGCTGACCAGATCAAGAAGGGTGCTGCGCTGAATGCCGTACAGATCGCTGAATACCTCGTACGTGAGAAAGCCCTTCCTTGCCTACAGAAGTAGAAGACTAACCAACCCACACGAATGAATATCTATCAGAGTATCGAAGACCTGCAGGCCTTCGTAGACAGCGAGCGCAAGTCTGGCTGTCGCATTGCTTTTGTCCCCACTATGGGGGCTCTACATGCAGGACATCTTAGCCTGGTGAAGCGTGCCCTAAGCGAATGTGATCGCTGCATCGTCAGCGTCTTCGTCAATCCCACGCAGTTCAATGACCCTCGTGACCTAGAGACTTATCCTCGTACGCTAGAGGCCGACAGTGCGCTCCTCGCTTCGGTGGGAGCCTCTGCTCTCTTTGCTCCCGAGGTTAGCACGATCTATCCCGAGCCCGATAGCCGAGTCTTCGAAGTAGGTGCTGTCGCTGAGGTCATGGAGGGACGCTACCGTCCTGGCCACTTCAATGGTGTGATGCAGGTCGTCTCACGGCTCTTTGAGATCGTTCGTCCCGACTGTGCTTACTTTGGAGAAAAGGACTTCCAGCAGATTGCTGTCATTCGAGCTATGGTCAAGCAGATCGGTAGCCCTGTGGAGATCATCGCTTGCCCGATCGTACGTGAGGAGGATGGTCTAGCTCTCAGCAGCCGTAACGTCCGTCTGTCCCAAGAAGAGCGTGCCGAGGCTCCTAACATCTACCGCATCCTCAAGGAAAGTACCGCTTGGACTCAAGAGCTCACTCCAGCCGAACTTATCCAGCGCGTCACTGAAAAGATCAATGCTATCCCGACGCTTCGTGTCGAGTACTTTGAGATCGTAGATACCGACAGTCTACAGTCAATCAAGGCTTGGAGTGATAGCCCTCGTCCCCATGGCTGCATTACGGTCTATTGCGGTGATGTCCGTCTGATAGACAATATCGCTTACTATCAGCAGGGATGAAGCAGTACAAGATCTTTAGCCTTGCCACTACAGTAGCGCTGGCGCTCCTGCTCGCCAGCTGTGGAACGAAGAAGCCTATCCCAGTCCCAGAAGTTCCCGAGCAGAAGCCCATCGCACCACCAGCCCCTCAAGTCATCCAGCACTGGTCACGACCTGCTGGAGACTCGATACGTGAGGAGATGCGAGGTGTCTGGATTACGACAGTCTATGGCCTAGATTGGCCTAGCGACAAAGCCGATACTCCCTACGGAGTACGCCGACAGAAGGAAGCCTTGACTCGTATCCTTGATCGACTCAAGGAGGATGGATACAATACGGTATTCCTCCAGCTACGCCATAGTGGAGCTGTCATCTATCCTTCGGACTACGAGCCTCTATCCACACGCTTTGCCGGTGAAGGCTTCTTTGGCGACTATGATCCCATTCACTTCGCCATCCAGGCCTGCCACGAGCGAGGACTTAGCATCCATGCTTGGCTTGTCACCTATCCTTTGGTTTCTCCCAAGAGAGCACCTCATCCCCTCCTACGTGATCATTCGGACTGGGTCATCGCCCATAAGGGTAGCTACCATCTAGATCCTGGGAATCCTGAGGTGCGTAGCTACGTGGCTCACCTCGCTACAGATCTCGCTCGTCACTATCCGAAGCTTGATGGTGTGCACTTCGATTACTTCCGTTATCCCGAAGCAGCGGAGACGTTTGCTGACGGACGGAGCTTCACACGCTATGGTAAGGACTATGCCAGCAAATCCGAGTGGCGAAGAGATAACCTCACCGCTCAGCTTCGTGAAGTACGTGACTCACTTGCTAGCATTCAGTCTCCGCTCCAGGTCAGTGTCGCTCCCCTCGGGAAGTACAAAAAGATCGAAGATCTAGGGCGTCCACACGGCTGGACAGCCTATGAGTCCGTCCACCAAGATCCACAAGCCTGGGGCAAAGAGGGACTAGTCGACTTCATCGTACCTATGATGTACTACAAGGACGACTTGTATTCCCCATTCCTCCAGCAGTGGAAGGACGAAGTCGCTCCCTATACTCCGGTAGTACCCGGACTAGCGCCTTATCGTGTCGAGGAGACCGGATGGCCTGCCAGCACGATGCAGGAGCAGATCGACGAAGAGCGTGAGGTCGGTCTCTCGGGGATATGCTTCTTCCGTGAGAAGCATACTGGGGCGACATTCCCCGCTATTCGCCGTATCATCCGTGAAGCCTTTGCGACACCTGCCCTCCCCCTATCCCTTGCTCGAGGGAAGAAGACGCCCCCTGCAGCACCTATGGGTCTGCATGTCAAGGCGCTCAAGAAGGGAGAATTCCTGCTGGCTTGGACACTGCCTGCCGAAGCTTCGATGCAAGGCATCACCTACCGCCTTTGGGCCACGACGACAGATCATGAGGGGAAGAAGCACGCTACGATCCTCGCCGAACGGCTAGAGACTCCGCAGTGTCGCCTCCTTATCGAAGACTTTGAGGAAGCCGCGGAAGTCGAATTTGGGGTCGAAGCTGTTAATCGCTTTGGCGTATCAACCCCCTGCCAAGAGAGTCTAACCTTCCAGCTCCCTGTCCTCAAGCAACTCGTGCGATAGTCCGCTAAGCACCATTATACGATCACAGGGCTACAGTACAGATCGCACTGCACTGTAGCCCTTGTTCTTCTCCAGTATACGATGAATCTCTATATCCACGTCCCCTTCTGCGCCAGTCGATGTACCTACTGCGACTTCTACACGCTCACAGGCAAGGGACTACGCCAAGCCTTTGTCCCGGCACTACTTGCCGAGCTTCGTCTTCGTCGGGATGAGCTCCCCGAAGGAGAGTCGATCGAGCACATCTACTTCGGTGGTGGCACTCCCTCACAGCTCTCAATCGAAGAGCTACGCACGATCTTCGCAACCATCGCAGAAGAATACCCTACTGACTTCTCCCATGAGATCACCATCGAGTGTAACCCTGACGATCTAACCGAAGACTACGTCCAAGGGCTCACCTCCCTACCGATCAATCGAGTAAGCATGGGCGTGCAGAGCTTTTTCGATGAGGATTTGCGCTTCCTTAATCGCCGTCACACGAGCCGTCAGGTATCAGAAAGTATCTCCCTCCTCCAGCATGCGGGTATCACGAACCTCAGCATCGACTTGATCTATGGACTACCCGACCAGACTCTAGAGCGATGGTCGGCTAACATTGAGCAGTTCCTTGCTTTATCTATTCCTCATCTCTCAGCCTATCACCTGATCTACGAGGAGGGTACCGCCCTGACTAAACTCGTAGAGCTAGGCAAAGTGCTCCCCGTGAGTGAAGAGGATAGTCTCGCCTTCTTCCAGCTACTCATCGATAAGCTACGAAATGCTGGCTACGAGCATTACGAAATATCCAACTTCGCTCTACCGAACTGCTACGCACGCCACAACACAGGCTACTGGCAGGGGAAGTCATACCTAGGCCTCGGTCCCTCGGCACATAGCTTCGATGGACAACGAACCCGATCCTACAACCCAGCCTCACTCAAGGACTATGTCGGATCACTCCTATCACCATCGCCCGTTCGCTCCAAAGAAGTCGAGCTACTTACGGATGAGGAGCTCCAGCACGAGCATATTCTCACTCGCCTACGCACTCAATGGGGGATCTCACTCCCTATCTATACTCAGCTCTTCGGCGAATCATCTACCCAGTCGCTACTAGCGCGAGCCACACCTCATCTTCAAACAAATAAACTCCACATCGAGGAGGAGCATCTCCGCCTAACCTCCCAAGGGATCTTTGTCTCAGATGGGATCTTTGCTGATCTCTTCGTTTAATAGTATCACCTCTTGTTCTTAAAATGGATCAAGTAGAATCAAGGATCGCCTTCTTCAATCATTAGGAAGCACTGCTCGCTATCAGAAAGGATGAACCGATCAAGTAGTTAGTAATAAAGTGATCCATTCCTTAGGAATGAAACTTTATTCCATTTCTAACGAACAAGGCTCTTTATTCCTATCAAGATCAGACCGCTATCCTATTGCCTCTAGAAGATCTCCCTCTCTAACTTTAGGAGGCCTATAAAGCACATCGCCCCGCACACTGCTAATCAGTTTGCGGGGCGATACCTTTAGAAGGATAATCGATGACTACTTCCTCTGGTCTCCACGAAGGAGCCAGTCTAGGGAGACACGCGTAAAGTAGATGTCGAAGCCTGGCTTATCATTCTCTTCGCTGATGATACCGATGGTACCATCTGCCATGATCACTACCTCGCTGTAGACTGCTTCACCTCGGCAAATCTCTCTAGAGATAGGCCAGGTCTTCCCCTCATCTTGGCTGAGGAAGAGGCGTAGATGATCTCGGTTAGGACTAGCTGGTAGTGTGTGAAGCAGATAACTGCTGTACTTGCTCTTCCCTACGGGAGCGTAGCGAGCAAAGGCTCCATTACACGCATTCCCTGTAAGCTCAGGCCAGGTAGCTTCAGGAGTCCACGTCTTACCACCATCCTTTGTCAAGATGAAAGTACGAGCATTCGCCCCAAAGGCACGGTTACGACTAGAGACTAGGAGTGATCCATCTGAGAGCTCGACGACCTTGGATTCATCTCCATTGTGTCGTGCAGGAGCCGATACCTTCCAGCTCTTACCCTGATCATCCGAGTAAACGAGTACATTATCCATCTCGCCACCCCAGCTACTCTCGACTCGCTGGGCTGCCACGAAAATGATACGTCCTCGGGAGGTCACGATGCCATTACCCGAAGCAAAGAAACCACCCCAAGCATACTTACCATAGGCTTCCTTCGTGATCTCCTTCAGGGGCGACCATGTCTTACCACCATCTTGGCTCTTCGTAAAGTACATCTGTGAAGGCTGCTTCGAGATAGAGGGGTAAGTCCAAAGCCCTGCACCTCCGACCATTACCATATAGATCGTCTTGCCATCAGTAGCCATAGCCGCATCTCCGAAGCCATGATCTGCTGATCCCTCTGCGATCGTAATGGGAGCACTCCACGTCAGCCCTCCATCGGTGCTACGCTTAACTTCGACATCAATATTAGCAGGGAGATCACCATCCTTCTCCTTACGTTTGTCAATACTCGCTACGAGCGTACCGTCATTCAGGCGGATAATACCCGGGATACGGTAGTGCTTCGAGCCATTGTCCCCTGGTGCCCAAATGAGGGTACGCTGGAGGACGATCTCTTGTGAATGAGCCTTGCGAACCAAGCCCTCGATCTGCAGTCCATCAGAGACGACACCGACGACCTCGGCTGTTACGACATGCCCTTCTTTTGCTTTGGGCGCAATATCTGCTACGATCCAGAGAGCATCCTCTTCAGTCAGCGCTTTCTCTGGCTTCAGTGTGATCTGCGAAGACTTGCGCACCGTAGCTTCGGCTAGCAGTTCTCCTGGAGAGCGGTGATCAAAGCGATCTTTAACCTTTGTTCGATAGAGCTTGATCTTAGTGATATCCTTCAGATCGGTAGTTCCTTTCAGATCAAGCGTCAAAGCATTCAGCAGATAGCCCTGCGTATGAGTCGTGTAGATAGCGAAAAGGGCTTGATCCGCTCCACGGCCGATAAGATTACCATTCGTTGGTTGCTCGTAGTAGTAGAATGGGATACGGATCTTACGAAGCGCCTCTACAGAAGAGGGAGTCGTAGCAGACGCTAGCTGAGGAGCAGTGGCACTTAAGCAAGCTCCCAGCATAAGGAGAGTGAGAGTTCGTTTCATGTCAATAGCACTAGAGTGAGGAGATATATTCTTCGAGTTCGAAGCGGAGATCGGCAGCGAACTCTTGTTGCAAAGGATTGGAGCTAGCCTCCCATTCCTGTAGAGCAGATGATGAGAGAAGCGCTTGACGCATCATCGCATCATCACGCCCCCAGCGCTTGAGCATCAGTAATACTGAGCGCTGTAATGCTGTCGGATAGGGTAACTCATCGGAAGCAAGCAGGCGAAGGCTTTCTTGCAGGAGATTCGTACGGCAGGTATCACTCTTCAGAGAGAAACCATGCGAGAACCAGCGGGCAAGGATCGTGAAGGCCACGGGCAAGAGATCCTCCCAGCGCTGACCCTCCTCTGCAAAGATCCAATCTAATGCCCAGTAGGGAGCTGACGGAGTACGATCAAAGAGATGCTTGGCTAGGTAATCCCGTAACTCAGGATTAGCAAAGGAGGAGAGAGCTAGTTCGGTCGCTACCTCGTAAGTGACAGCCTCGGCAGGATAGATAAGTTGGCCGATGAGCTTCAGCTCTCGTACATCACGTGAGAGTAAATAGCTAGCCAGGGTGGCACGCTTGGGTTGCTTCTCTGCTAGACGAAGGATATAGTCCAGCGTAAGACCAAAGTTAATCCCATAGTGCAATCCCTTCTCTCGCATAGAGGAAGCCACTTGCCCATCCATCACACGACGGATCTGAGTACGTAGCTCTTTCGCATCAAGCAGGGTCTGCTCTGAGGGTACAGGGTGGCGTAGCTCCTCTGAAGCTACAGGATCTAAGGGTAATGTAGCGTACTCACGGCTATAGCGTAGCATCTGCTCGGCATAGCCTTCAGTATAGTCTGCACGAACATCTACAATACCACCATCCTCATCATAGACTAGCTCTAGACGTGGATTGACAAAGCCTTTATAAGGGGCGATATTTAGCTTCGCATAGCGCTCCAGCACCTCAGCATGGAGCACGGGGTCGACAGAGATCGCATAACGTTCGATCAAAGCTCGGCCTGCGGTTTGATCCCCTTCACTCTTAATACGCTGCACTTCGGCTAAGAGATCAGCGATGATCGGACGTAGCGCATCATAGTCATGAATGATCAGCTCAATACCTCTTAGCTCCACGGCTCCGAGTACGCTCCCCTTCTCTAGGACATAGCGAGCTATGAGAGCACGATTGCGCATATGTGCTTCTTCGAGCATATGACCAGGACGGATACGCACCAGCTGAGTCACGAGGCCATTGAGTAGATAGCGATAGTAGCATGCCTTGTAAGCCTCCATATCTGGGAGTAAGCCCAATGATACAAGGTGCTCGTCTGCCATATAGTACAGAGCAAAGAGGTCTGCACGTGCCTCTTCCAGGGTAGAGTGATAGGCTCCTAGAGCATCAGGAGAGACACCTGGAAGCAACTTTCCGGAGCCATGACCTAAACATTCGTGCAGATCTGTATGCAAATGCTCGGTGACCTCGCCATAGCGAGCGAGCATCTCCCGTACAGCTAGATCTGGAACAAAGGCATCATCCATACCGCTATGCAAAGAAGCGATATGATAGGCACGATGGATATTATCAATAGTGACGGACTTCGATCCATGTGAAGTACGTATCCAGTCCGCATTGGGGAGATTGATACCAATAGGAGTAGCTGGATAGGAGTCTCCTGCCAGCATAGCTACAGAGACTACCGTAGCAGAGACTCCACGAGGATCCTCTTTCTTGAAGCGAGCATCAATAGGAGCATGATCCTCAAACCACTTAGCTTCTGCACAAATCTTCTGTGTCCGCTGGCTAGCTTGATGATCACGGATATGTACAAGACTTTCCCACATCCCCTTCATACCTAGGGGGTCAGTATAGACTTCAGTAAATCCATTGATGAAGTCCACCTCTGACTCAGTATCTTCCACCCACGCGATACAGTAGTCATTATACTTCTCTAGATCTCCCGTCTTATAATACTCAATGAGCGAAAGGATAGCACGACGCTGTCCCTCCGTCTCCGCATAGGCGACCGCAGACTTAAGCGAGGATATAATACGAGTCAAAGCCTCTCCGTAAAGTCCAGACTGACGATAGACTTGCTCATAGAGCTCTCCATCATCCGTCTTAGCTAAACGACTATTCAGACCCAAAGAGGGAGGAGCTAGTCGCTCGTTCTCACTAAGCTCTTCATAAGCCTTAGCATAGAAGGAGGTCGCTTCTTCCTGTGTCACACTCTCTGCGTAAAAGTTAGCTGACGAAGCCTTCACCAGGTCTTCATCACCACTCTGCACTGTCCGACGAGGTGCGACCGTAGGATCAAAGATGAGTCGTAATAACTCATCTAGCTCTTGACCACGATAGCGAAGAAGTATACCTTCAGCTTGTACCTCTTCTAGGATCTCACGAAGATATTCCTCTGTAAAGGCTGGCTCAAACTTCTCAGATCCGTAATGATGGTGGATCCCCGAAGAGAACCAGAGACGGAAAAGATAAGTCTCAATAGCTCGGAAAGAAGGACTCGTACGATCACCTTGATAGGCTACAAAGAGCCCCTCGAAGAAGGTACGAAGACGCAAGCCATAGCGCCCATTCTGATCGAAAGTGATATCCCGCCCTGAAAGAGCTGCCTCGCTGAGATGATAGATAAACAGTTTTCGATCGAGAGGTAAACCTTCGAAGCCAGGGATCTCGTAGCGCAAGATCTCAATGTCTGCAAATCGTGTGACCGAGTCTCCTTGGACAGAGGGCGTAAGGGAAGTATGCATAGAATAAGTGATTGCTTAATAAAAAGGTATCCTCCCTCTCTTCTACCGCTTCCAGTAGTAAGGGGTAAGGATACCAATAACAGTGAAGACTTCTAGACGACCAGCGATCATCAAGAAGCAAAGAATAGCCTTGGTGAAATCTCCAGCCTCTCCTATCCCCATAGCATACTGTCCTATCCCAGGACCCGAATTACTAATCGCAGAACAAGCAATACTGATACTCGACACAAAGCCATTATTGTCCAGCATCAGTAGCGTTGCCCCGATGAAGATCAGAGCTACATAGAGTACACAAAAAGCCAATACCTGGTGCACATAGCTGATACTTAGCTGGCGACCATTGATAAGAACAGGAGTAAGAAGATGTGGATGGATCTGCTTCTTGAATTCATTATAGAGGTTCTTCAGTAGAACCATGAAGCGAGAGGCCTTCAACCCTCCTGATGTAGATCCTGCACAGCCATTGGCAAACATAAGCAGGAGTGCAAGCATCCAAAAGAAAGGCCCCCATAGCGTGACATCTGATATGGTATATCCTGTGCTTGATCCTAGAGAGAGAACCATAAAAAGTGCATGACGGAAGTTACTCTCTAAAGTCGCATACTCACTCTGCACCACGAGCCAAGTCATCGTAATCACGATGAACAGAAGGACGAAGGAGGTAAAGAAGCGAAACTCCTCATCCTCTAACAAGCGCTTGGGCTTCCCACTGACAGCGAAGTAGACTAAAGTAATATTGAGACTACCTATAAACATAAACGCAGAGAGGACATACTCTAGATAAGCCGAGTCAAAGGCAGCAATACTCGCATCTCGAGTAGAATACCCTCCCGTAGAGATACAAGTCAAGGCATGGCATATGGATTCAAAGAAGTTCATAGGACCAAGCCAAAGGAGAGCTACGAGAAGGATCGTCTCAAGAAGATAAATTCCCCAGAGACACTTGGCCACGTCTGAGATCCGAGGTAGGAATCGATCATGTGTGATCCCCGTCGTCTCCGCATTATATATCTGACTAGCACCCCCCCCGAAGATAGGAATGAGGGCGACAGTAAAGACAACAATACCTAGCCCTCCCTGCCATTGGATAAGGCTACGCCAAAAAAGAAGACTATGTGGGAAATCTTCCACTCGAGAGAAAACCGTAGCCCCAGTGGTCGTAAAGCCTGAGACGGTCTCAACAAAAGCATCTAAAGGATGTGTCGTAACCCCAGATAGAAGAAAAGGTAGCATTCCTACAAGAGAAAGCAATACCCAAACCGAAGTAACAGCTAGCATTCCCTCTCTCCTAGAGGCATTCTTCTTTTTTAGACCTTTCCCTTTGTAGGTTAGTAGAGCTCCAAAAGAGAGAAAGACTCCCATTGTGATGAGCCAGGGGAAAAGAGACTCTCGATAGATCAGCGCCACCAAAAGGACCAAGAGCATCATTGCGCCTTCGACGAGACTCATCATCCCTAGGATACGACTAATGAAGCGGAAATTGATCGTAGACATGGTACTAGACTTAGAAGAGAGCCTTCAGAGATGTCAATGGCAAGTCATGATAGAAGATCACCACATGGTCATACGGCTCTAGCACCGTCTCTCCATCGATCATGCAGGGACGACCATTACGGATCATCCCTCCGAAAGTCATATTCTGAGGAAGCTTAAGATCACGGATCTTATGCCCTATGATACGAGACTCTCTTCGTGCCACGAGTTCTACGACTTCGGCATTGTTTACCAGCGAGAGACAGGTGACCTGTCCCGTCGCCTGTCCAAGAAGAGTACGATAGATATAGCCAGCGGCAAGTAGCTTCTTATTGATCAGCGTACCGATATCCAGTCGATAGGCTAAAGGGATATAGTCTATATTTTCCTCCTTAGCTACCGTCTTATAGACTTGGTAACGCTTAGCTGCAAGACAAGCCAGCACATTCGTCTCGGAGTTCTCTGTGAGAGCAACAAAGATCTGTGTATCCTCAAGCCCCACCTCATTGGAGATCTCGGGATCGCGACCATCGCCATGATAGACCTCCACATTGGCTGGCATCTCTTGAGCGAGTTTAAGGCACTTGTCCTTATCCTTCTCTATGAGGGCAATCTTGATGTTATCTGACACCTTCGCAATCGTACGCAGGGCTACCGGACTTGCCCCCATGATCACCATACGTCGTATCTCGGGAGCGTCTTTTCCTGCCAGACGACGTACCGTATCTACATGATCTACCGTACTTGTAAAGAAGACTAGATCATTATGCTCAATTCTGGTATCTCCACGAGGAATGATCGTATCAAAGTCACGCTTGATAGCAACTAGGTGGCAGAACTTCTCCTCGCCTTGAGGTAGGGAACTACCAAGCTCATGTAAGTACTTCCCCACAATGGGTGCACCATTCCGAACCTTCACCCCGATGAGAATCAGCGCTCCATTAAAGAGCGTGATATACTGCCTAGCCCAGGGATACTCAGTGATGGCTGCAATCTCGTTAGCGGCTAGCTCCTCGGGATAGATCATAGAGTCAACTCCAAGCTCCTCCATCAGGGTCGTATATTCTCCATTGAGATAAGAAGCATTATTCGTACGAGCGATGGTATGGCGTGCTCCGACACGCTTAGCCAGCACACAAGCCATGATATTCATGGCCTCATCGGGAGTCACTGCAACAAAAAGATCAGCTCCCTCTACACGAGCCTGCTCTAGATCCTGAAGCTGGGTAGGATTTCCCACGACTGGGAGCACCTCTAGATGATGACTTGCTCGCTCCAGCTTCTTCTCATCCATATCCATTAGGACGATGTTCAGCTCTTCATTGGAGAGCATCTTGGCTAGGTGCGTCCCGACCTCTCCTGCTCCAGCGATGACAATTCTCATAGTCTCTTAGTGTAGCAGTTCCTTTGCAGACTGATAGATCCCGTCTGCATCAATTCCACAGTAGTGGCGTTGCTCGGCAGGTGTACCATGAGGGATAAACTCATCAGGTAAGCCAAGCATCTTAATCTTTCCCTGATAGCCTTCGTTCATGGCTAGCTGAAGGATCGCAGAGCCAACGCCTCCATTCAAGCACCCTTCTTCTAAAGTCAGAATATGAGTATGCCGTTGGAAGATCTGGCGAAGAGCTTCTTCATCTAGTGGTTTAGCAAAGACTAGGTCAAGATGAGTCACAGAATAGCCCTCCTCGGCCAGTCGGTTGATTACCTCCGAGGCTGTCACCCCGATAGGTCCAAAAGAGAGGATGGCTAGATGATCTCCCTGCTTCAGCAAGCGAGATTTCCGATAAGGATAGGTAGATAATGGCTCCTGCCAATCAGGGCGAGAGCCCTCTCCTCGTGGGTAACGAATAGCTATAGGTCCCTGCCAATCAAAGCAGGCTCCATACATCAGCTTCCGTAGCTCCACCTCATCATAAGGGGAGCAAACTGTCATACCTGGGATAGTACGGAGATAGGCGATATCAAATGCCCCTTGGTGTGTCGCTCCATCTTCTCCGACAAGGCCTGCCCGATCCAGACAGAAGACTACGTGGGACTCCGTGAGTGCTACGTCATGTATGAGCTGATCGTAGGCACGCTGCATGAAGGTCGAATAGATATTACACACAGGGATAAAGCCTTCCTTGGCCATCCCAGAAGAGAAAGTCACAGCATGCTCTTCAGCGATCCCTACGTCAAAGGAACGATCAGGATACTTCTCCATCATATAGGTCATCGAGCACCCCGTAGGCATAGCAGGGGTAACTCCTACAATACGAGGATCCAAATCCGCTAGCTCCACAAGAGTCTTCCCAAAGACATCCTGGAACTTAGGAGGCTGAGGTGCGGAGCGAGGAGCAGAGATCCGCTGTCCCGTCTCGGGATCAAACTTCCCAGGCGCATGCCAAATCGTTGGTTCTTGCTCCGCAGGCTCATAGCCCTTCCCCTTGGTCGTACTGATATGTAGCAGACGGGGTCCCTTCATATCCCGTATATCTTGAAGAAGCTGTACCAAGTGGACGACATCATGCCCATCGGTAGGCCCTAGATAGCGGATACTGAAGCTATCAAAGAAGTTCGTCTGCCCTGAGAGAAGCGACTTGATACGATTATTGAAGCGCTGTAGATCCTTGTGCTGATCCTCCTTAAAGACATGAAGCTTGCGCAGGACACGATACATGTCGTAGCGCATGGTATTGTAGGTAGGATTGGTCAGCAGGTTCACCATGTGACGATTGAGTCCACCGACATTCTTATCAATGGACATATTATTATCGTTGAGGATCACCAAAAGGTTATTCGGGTAAGCGGAGGCATTGTTTAGTCCTTCGAAAGCCATACCACCACTCATTGCTCCATCTCCGATGAATGCGATCACTCGTCGGTTTTCCTCATTGAGGGCAGTCGCTACAGCCATCCCTAGGGCTGCTGAAATCGAATTCGAAGCATGCCCGGCAGCGAAGGTATCATACTCGCTCTCCTCGGGATGAGGGAAGCCTGCTAGCCCCCCCCACTTACGCAGCGTATGGAACTCCTCTCTACGTCCCGTGAGGATCTTATGGACATAAGCCTGATGCCCTACATCCCATACGATCCGATCATAAGGGGTATTAAAGACATAGTGCATCGCCACGGTGATCTCCACTGCACCGAGATTAGCTCCTAAGTGCCCAGGGATGACCGAGAGCGTCTGAAGCATGAACTGACGGATCTCAGTACACAGCGCAGGGAGCTTCTCCACGGGTAGTAGGCGAAGATCTGCTGGGCTATGGATCTGATCAAGTAGTGGATACTGCTGGGAAGTAGGAGTCTGCATCATGGCTAACTGAATGAGGCGAAAGATGGGAGATTAAGCGAAGAAACGAAGAAGCTCTTCCTTCGTCAGCTTCTGCTGATCTCCCGTAAGCATATTCTTCAGTGTGAAGAGCTCTGTCGTCCGCTCCTCTTCTCCTACGAGGAGGACGTAGGGGATATGCAGACTATCGGCATAGCTCATCTGCTTCTTCATCTTGGCCGTCTCGGGATAGATCTCGGTACGCACACCTCCACGACGTAGCTCTGCGACGATAGGCAGGAGATAGTGTACTTCCTCTGCGCCGAAATTAGCGACGAGGAGCTGCGTCCCCGTCAGGGCTTCTTCGGGGAAAAGCCCTAGCTCTAAGAGGACATCATAGATACGATCCGCGCCGAACGAGATCCCTACTCCGCTAAGTCCATCTAGACCAAAGATCCCCGTGAGATTATCATAGCGTCCTCCACCGGAGATACTTCCTATGTTGGCATCGAGAGCCTTCACTTCTAGAATAGCTCCCGTATAGTAGGATAATCCTCGTGCTAGGCTTAGGTCGACGACGATCTCAGCCTCTAGCTGGAGTGGCTCCACGTGATCAAGGATGAAGGAGAGCTCCTCGATGCCTCGCTGTCCCTCCTCACTACTAGCTAGGAGAGTACGTAGCTGAGCGAGCTTCTCTCGGTTGCTTCCCTCAAGAGCTAAGAAAGGCTGCAGGCGAGCAAGCTCTTCGTCAGTGAAGCCCTTACCACGAAGCTCATCAAAGACTTTCTCTAGGCCAATCTTATCTAGCTTATCAATAGCCGTCGTGATGTCGATGAGTCGATCTCCTGCACCTGCGATCTCTGCGATACCACCGAGGATCTTACGATTATTCAGGAGAACACGCACACGCAGACGAAGGCGTCTAAAGACCTCATTGATGATCTGAAGCAGATCTACCTCATTCAGCAGTGAAGTAGATCCGATCACGTCAGCATCGCACTGATAGAACTCACGATAGCGTCCACGCTGTGGGCGATCTGCTCGCCAGACGGGCTGGATCTGATACCGGCGGAAGGGAAGAGTTAGCTCTGCACGATGCATGACGACATAGCGTGCAAAGGGAACCGTCAGATCGTAGCGAAGCCCCTTCTCACAGACTCGATTTGCGATATGGACAGGATTGCGCTCTAGGAGCTCTTCATCAGATAGCCCCTTGAGGGCATCGCCTGAGTTGAGCACCTTGAAGAGTAGCCGATCTCCCTCCTCTCCATACTTCCCCATGAGGGTAGAGAGCTGCTCCATCGTGGGAGTCTCGATCTGCTGAAAGCCATAGAGGGCATAGACCTCACGGATAGTCGTGAAGATATAGTTTCGTCGGGCCATCTCCTCAGGACCGAAGTCCCGAAAGCCCTTGGGCAAAGTAGGTTTCTGCATTGTCTATTAGTCGATAGGACTATGGTCGGTGTCACTACACCGATCTAGGATAACAAGTTCTGTCGCCAGTTCATTCTGTGCATCAGCGGCGAAATAGGTGCGCTCGACCTCTCTCCATTGACTCATATCTAGCTCTGGGAAGAAAGTGTCTGCATCAGGGTAGATCGTCTCAACTCGCGTCAAGTAGATACGCTCAGTACGTGGCAGGAGTTGCCGATAGATCTCACCTCCTCCGATGACATAGACCTCCTCATCTAAAGGCTGAAGAGCCTCTAGAGCATCTGTGATAGAGGGATAGACTTCTGCTCCTGAGAGAGAGGCCGTATGGCGACTGATGACGACATTGCGCCGGTTGGGTAAAGCTCCTTTAGGTAGCGACTCAAAGGTCTTACGGCCCATGAGGATCGTATGGCCTGTGGTCAAGGCCTTAAAGCGCTTGAGGTCAGCAGGCAGATGCCAGAGGAGGTCTCCTCCCCGACCAATAGCTCCATCTTGGGCGACAGCGACGACGATAGCGAGCTTCATAGATGACACTTACTTCATCAGTTTATATAGACACCTTCCCAGCGATGTGGGGATGAGGGTCATAGTTTACAAGTTCGAAATCCTCATAGCGGAAGTCGTTAATCTCCTTGACCGCTGGATTGAGACGCATCTGAGGCAGGCTACGTGGCTCACGAGAGAGCTGCTCCTTGACCTGCTCAAGGTGATCTCGGTAGATATGCACATCTCCAAAGCTGTGGACGAACTCGCCTGGCTCTAAGCCTGTGACCTGAGCTACCATCAGGAGGAGGAGGGCATAAGAAGCGATATTGAAGGGGACGCCTAGGAAGACATCCGCACTACGCTGGTAGAGCTGTAGACTCAGACGCCCATCTGCCACATAGAACTGCATCAAGCAATGACAAGGGGCTAGAGCCATCTCATCGAGCTGAGCTACATTCCATGCCGAGACGACCATACGACGACTCATCGGGTCGCGCTTGAGGGTATCGATGACCTGCTGTATTTGGTCTATCGTACCTCCAGCATAGTCAGGCCAGGAGCGCCACTGAGCGCCATAGACAGGGCCGAGCTCGCCTGCTTCATCCGCCCACTCATTCCAAATACGCACCCCATGCTCCTGCAGATAAGATACGTTCGTATCACCACGTAGGAACCACAAGAGCTCATAGATGATACTCTTGAGATGGAGCTTCTTAGTCGTCAAAAGAGGGAACCCATCACGGAGGTCAAAGCGCATCTGATAGCCAAAAGTACTGATCGTCCCCGTACCGGTACGATCCTCCTTGCTATGGCCGACCTCTTGGATATGGCGTAGTAGTTCGAGATATTGCTTCATTCGATTAGCCCTTATGGGGCTTACAAAGATACACAATTTACCCCCTGCCTCTAGCTTAGCTCCTCTACCTGGGTCTTCCACATATCCCCCTCCTACCGTATCCTCCCAAAAGCACAGGGACAACAGTAGTAACACAAAAGGGGCATCAGTAGTGCCACCCAAGAGGCAACACTGTTGCCCCTCGATAGGCAACAGTAGTGCCTACTAGTTGGTCACAGAGGAAGCAACTTCGGAGATACCAGAGCCCCTCCGAAAGCTACCCTAGCTGACACCTCCCACTCTAGACTATCGACCCCATGAGAAGCCCTCTATCGGCGGATAAAAGTATGGTAGAGCAAGATATTCTGTGTAACTTTGCTCTAGCTACCGGGTGAAAGAACTCCCCGGAGCCTCCTTCTTCTAGCCCAACCCTCCTATGTCGCCTAGCAATGATCGGGAGCTACAACTCCTCCGCAAGCACTTCCTCAGTCTCGTCAGCCAGCCTGATCCTCTCCTCACGACCCCTATCTCCGACCTCTTCCTCGTAGCTGACTGCGCCGAGGGTGCACTACTACTCTTCGGTGACGATGATCAGGAGATCAGCCGTATCCCTGTCTACTCTTGGGAAGGCACGGGCACAGCAGAGAGCCCCAGTGCGGTAGCTATCGAGACCCTGCGCGAAGTGATCGCACGCCTTGAGCAAAAGGGATTCTGGGCACAGGATGCCTTCTCTCGTCCTTTCTCTATTGAGCTCGTACGCCCCGACTTCTCCGTCATCGAGGAGCTTCTTTTCCTTGACGAGGAGCTCATTCGCCTAGACACTCCTCTTCTCGAGGGGCTAGACGAGGAGTTAGAGGCATTCCTTAGCGATCTCTTGGAGGATACGAAATAAATAACTACCTTTGCATCGCTTTTGGGAATTCACAAGCAGTTCCTGAATAGTTAGGTTGCCGAAATAGCTCAGTTGGTAGAGCAATTCATTCGTAATGAATAGGTCGCCGGTTCGAGTCCGGCTTTCGGCTCTCCTTTTAGAAGAGAAAGACCCCAAGGATTGTATGATCCTTGGGGTTTTTCTTATTTCCTGCCCTTTAGAGCCCTAGTAGCTGAGGTGTAGTCTGATCGGGAAATGGTCGCTATACCCTCCTTGGTAGAAGGCCCCTCCGTAAGTACGCCATGGGGTGCCTCGCTCCGTCGTATACGCCGGATGCTGGATCGTCTCGGCACTACCCTCCACATAGCGAAGCGAAGATGAGGGTAACAAAAGAGAACTAGAGACGATCAACTGATCCAGCTGAGACCAGCATCCCTGATAGCAATAACTCCCCACCTGTCTCTTAGCATTCCCTCGATGGAGGAGAGCATGGAGCCCGCCTACCCTCACAGCCGTCACCTCAGAAGGCTCATAAGGCTGGGCTCCTAAGACCTCTGCGATAAAAGGCTCTTCGGCTTCCCCATTAAAATCCCCCAAGAGCAAGCTATGCCGACTTCCCCCTCCGACTTGGGCTAGACTATCGACTAGCTGGCGAAGACGACTAGCTCCATAAGCTCGGTAAGGAGCCATCCGTCTCGCTCCCCCTCGGCGAGATGGCAGATGACAGAGCACCACATCCAAGGTATCCCCAGAAGCCACCACCCCAGTCGCATGAAGGAGGGAGCGGGTTCGCTTCTCCTTATCAAATGGGAAATGAAGTGGAATTTCCTCCTTAGCGATCAGTCGAAAGGAGCTAGGTCGATAGAGGAGAGCGACCTGAATCCCCCTGGGATCCTCACCATGCGTCACAAGAAAGCTGTAGCCTGCCTGCTGTCCCAAGGGGGTCTTATGCAGGAGATCCTCGATGACCTGCCCACCCTCGACCTCCACCAAGCCTACTAGGTCTGGAAAGTCCTCATCCCCTACGAGACTGATCACCTCAGCGATACGCTGTAGCTTCAGACGATAGCGGGCAGGTGTCCAATGGTGGCTCCCCTCAGGTAGGAAGTCTTCGTCGGCATGGTTAGGATCATCTTCGGTGTCAAAGAGGTTCTCCACATTATACTCCATTACACACAGAGTCCTCCGAGGAGTTTGCCCCTCTAGACCCCACCTCCACGCAGAGAGGAAGAAGATAAGTAAGCGAAGTATCCAGCGCATGGCATCACGTATTAAGGCTCTATCATTTATGGAGATAAAGTTAGAGAATATCCTCCGTCATCACTAGCTACCCTATACCTTTAGCATAGGGATAACAGTACAGAACACACAAGGGGCTATACCCCACGAGTCCTCGGATAATGACCTCTAAATACCTTATGTAGAAGCAAGGGAAGTCGGGAGACGAACACCTTAGCACAGATATTAGGGAGTCAATTCTTTTATTCTTACATTTGCAGTAACGAACAAACGCTGGGGGAAAGACTCTCAGCATCACTTATCAATTCAAGCAACGAAGAAAGCTATGAACCTCTCACACATCGAGCATCTTGGGATTGCAGTCAAGAGCATCGAAGAGTCCCTACCCTACTACGAAGGTATCCTCGGACTCAAGTGTTATAACATCGAAGAAGTCGCTGACCAGAAGGTCAAGACTGCCTTCTTCAAGGTGGGACAGACCAAGATCGAGCTCCTCGAAGCTACTTCTCCCGAAAGCACCATCGCTAAGTTCATCGAAAAGCGAGGAGAAGGTATCCACCATATCGCCTTCGCAGTGCCTAACACCGACGAAGCTCTAGCAGAAATGGCCGACAAGGGGGTACAGCTCATCGACAAGCACTCCCGCAAGGGGGCTGAAGGTCTGAACATCGGCTTCCTCCATCCTAAGAGTACTCTCGGCGTCCTCACCGAGCTTTGCGATAACCGAGACGTCAAGTAATTGACCTGCTCCATGGGATAATAGAAGAGATCACGACCAGGGATCTACTAGCCACGAGCTAGAGACATCCTCCCGATCGTCCTCCTCTATTATCCCATGCTTCTTTTTAGAAGTATCAATAGACCTACCATATAATAGATAGCAACCAAATATGAGTGTTCAACTAGAGAAAATCAAGGAGCTCATTCAGCTCCGTGCTCAGGCTCACCTCGGTGGCGGACAAAAGCGTATCGACAGCCAGCACCAGAAGGGTAAGTTCACGGCTCGTGAACGTATCGCCATGCTCCTCGACGAAGGTAGCTTTGACGAAATCGACACGTTCGTCCTACACCGTTCGACCAACTTCGGTATCGACAAGACCAAGTTCCTCGGTGATGGTGTCGTCACGGGATCTGGTACGATCGATGGCCGTCTAGTCTATGTATTCGCTCAGGACTTCACCGTCTTCGGGGGGGCACTCTCCGAAATGCTTGCCTCCAAGATCTGTAAGGTCATGGAGCTAGCTATGAAGATGGGAGCTCCAGTGATCGGACTTAACGACTCTGGTGGTGCACGTATCCAGGAAGGGATCAATGCACTCAGTGGCTATGGTGAGATCTTCCAGAACAACATCCTTGCTTCGGGTGTCGTCCCTCAGATCTCTGCGATCTTCGGTCCTTGCGCCGGTGGTGCTGTTTACTCTCCAGCTCTCACCGACTTCAACATCATGAGCAAGGGCACCAGCTACATGTTCCTCACAGGTCCTAAGGTCGTCAAGACCGTGACAGGTGAAGATGTCACACAGGAGCAGCTCGGAGGTGCTAGCGTACATGCCTCCAAGAGTGGTGTAGCGCACTTCGCTGTAGACAATGAAGAGGAAGGTATCCGCCTCATCCGTCACCTGCTCTCCTTCATCCCTCAGAACAACATGGAGGATGCTCCTCGTGTAGAGCCTACCGATGTCATCGACCGTGTAGATGATTGTCTCAACGAAATCATCCCTGATCAGCCTAATAAGGGCTACAACATGTACGACGTCATCGGTACGATCGTCGACAATGGGGAATTCCTCGAGATCCACCGTGACTATGCGAAGAACATCATCATCGGCTTCGCTCGCTTCAACGGACAGAGTGTCGGTATCGTCGCTAACCAGCCTATGGTGATGGCAGGAGCTCTCGACAGCAATGCTTCACGTAAGGCTGCTCGCTTCGTTCGCTTCTGTGATGCCTTCAATATCCCTCTCGTCACACTCGTTGACGTACCAGGCTTCCTCCCAGGTACCGGTCAGGAATACAACGGGGTCATCGTCCATGGTGCTAAGCTCCTCTACGCTTATGGAGAAGCAACCGTACCTAAGATCACGGTGACACTGCGTAAGGCTTATGGTGGTGCTTACATCGTGATGAGCTCCAAGCACCTTCGCTCAGACATCAACCTTGCTTGGCCTTCTGCTGAGATCGCAGTGATGGGGCCCACGGGAGCTGTCGAAGTCATCTTCGCTAAGGAGGTCGCAGCTGCTGAAAACCCAGCAGAAGCTGCAGCCCAAAAGGAGGAAGAATACCGCAAGGCCTTTGCTAACCCATACAATGCCGCATCCTACGGCTATATGGATGATGTCATCGAGCCTCGCAATACCCGCTTCCGCATTATTCGCGCTCTCGAGCAGCTACGCACCAAGAAGCAGATCAACCCAGCTAAGAAGCACGACAACCTGCCTCTCTAAGCTGAGCTGTAAGCCTCCGTGCCGCACCTATTCAAGCCTCTCAGCTATGAATACTGCAAGCAAACTACTCTCACTACTGTCCGCACTGCCTCTTTTGGCAGTGCCTTCAGTAGCTTGGGCACAGCGTGCCCCACAGCTCTCTGAGAAGGTTCAGCAACTCGCCGATAGAGATCCAGCAGGTGGGATCATGACATTCACCGCTGTACTCGTCGTCTTCTCAGCCCTAGCGATGCTTGTGATCATCTTCCATGGGATTGGTCTCCTCTTCCAGCGGAAGACAAAAGCTCCAGCACCTGTGAAGAACCCTTCGCAGAAAGCGCCCACAGTTGGCACCAGCTCATCCCCCACTGATGAAGCTCTGGTGGCTATCTCACTAGCGCTTAGTCATGCTACAGGGAAACCTGACGAGGTAGCTGCCGCTATCTCACTAGCACTCCAGGCTGAGCTAGAGACACAGCACGACTACGAGAGCTACACGCTGACCATACGTCATCGTCCTACGCAGTGGAATGCACGCATCCAAGGGACACGGGCATACAAACATTAAATAGACATCGTAAGAAATGCCTCAGGAAACGAACCTCAAGGAAGTCTTCGTCGCTATCTCCTATGCCCTGCATGAGGAGCTCGGCAAGCACCTCCACGATCAGGAGTCACTTGTACTGACCTACAAGCGTACGACTCCTTCACCATGGAGCCTCAAGTCGCTGACCATGCGCCAGCTTCCTTCTATCTCTCGTTCATAAGCAAACACTAACATCCACCCATACACAATGAAAGAGTACAAGTATAAGATCAACGGCAACGAGTACAACGTCGCTATCATCGATCTCGATGGCAACAAGGCAGCCGTAGAAGTGAATGGTGTCTCCTACCAAGTAGACATCCTCGGTGACAGCGTAGCTGCTCCCGTAGCTCGTCCAGCCACTAAGCCTACGCCAGCGCCAGCTCCTGCACCCGCTGTGGCTCCAGCTCCTGCGCCAGCACCTGCTCCTCAGCCTATCGCTCCTGCAGCTCCAGTAGCAGAGTCTGCAGCTCCAGCAGGCAAGGGTACAGCAGTGCAGTCTCCCCTACCAGGTGTCATCCTTGACATTAAGGTAGCCGTAGGAGATACGGTAAAGGCTGGTCAGACTGTTGCTATCCTCGAAGCGATGAAGATGGAGAACAACATCAACGCTGAGTGCGATGGCGTCATCACGGCGATCAAGGTAGCCAAGGGGGATAATATCCTCGAAGGCTCCGACATCGTCATCATTGGCTAGGCTTATGTCCTCCTTCTGGGGCTTTCTTGCTGAGAATATGGAGACGTTCTATTCCTTCACGGGAATGGCGAACGCTACACCTGGTCATATCATCATGATCTTGGTAGGGCTACTCTTCATCTTCTTAGCTATCAAATACGAATTTGAGCCCATGCTACTCATCCCTATTGGCTTTGGGATGCTCATTGGGAATATCCCGATGACCAATGGCCTACAGGTGGGTATCTATGAAGAAGGATCCGTACTAAACATCCTCTACCAAGGAGTGCGTCAAGGGTGGTATCCACCCTTGATCTTCCTTGGGATTGGTGCTATGACGGACTTCACGGCTCTGATCTCTAATCCGAAGCTCATGCTCGTAGGTGCTGCTGCTCAGTTCGGCATCTTTGCGGCCTACATGACAGCGCTACAGCTGGGCTTTACGCCTCTCGAAGCGGGTGCTATCGGTATCATCGGTGGGGCAGATGGTCCTACGGCTATCTTCCTATCTAACCGCCTTGCACCACACCTCCTCGGCGCAATCGCTGTATCCGCCTATTCCTATATGGCGCTGGTTCCCGTTATCCAGCCTCCTTTCATGCGTCTCTTGACGACGAAGAAGGAACGGGTCATGCGCATGAAGCGTCCACGCCAAGTATCTCAGACGGAGAAGATCCTCTTCCCTATCGCTGGGCTACTGCTCACGACGATGCTCGTTCCCCCTGCACTCCCACTACTTGGGATGCTCTTCTTCGGGAATCTTCTTCGCGAGAGTGGCGTCACCCGACGCTTAGCAGATACAGCTAAGGGGCCACTGATTGATACGATCACGATCCTCCTAGGGGTGACGGTCGGGGCATCGACGCAGGCTACGGAATTCCTCACGGGGAACTCTGTCCTGATCTTCGGTCTCGGTGCGTTCTCCTTCGTTATCGCTACGGTCAGTGGAATTCTCTTTGTGAAGCTCTTTAACCTCTTCCTCAAGCCCGAGAATAAGATCAATCCGCTCATCGGGAATGCAGGCGTATCGGCTGTACCTGACTCGGCTCGTATCTCCCAGACACTGGGGTTAGAGTACGATCCCACGAACTATCTACTCATGCACGCCATGGGTCCCAACGTTGCAGGGGTCATCGGATCGGCTGTCGCAGCAGGGATTCTCCTTAGCTTCCTCGGCTAATCGGCGACGAAACAGCTACACCAACTACAAGTCTGACGACTCATCCCTTCCCACCCCGCTATCGGTTTCGGTAGCGGGGTGTTTTCGTTTTACTCGCTAAGGCAAGGGCTTCCTCGAGATAGCGAAAAAGGCTTACACGACCCCACGTACCCAGCTCCTGATCAAGACATAGCCCCTTCGCCGACAAGACGTATACCTTTCGCAGTCAAGACGTATACGTTTTGACTCTAAAACGTATACGTTTCACGCTCAAAACGTATACGTTTCCAGCACGAGCCCTTTAGCATCAAAAAATCAAGTAGCCATGGCCGCTTAAACCAAGGAATGGAGCGAACTCCATAGCGCTAAGTTGCCTTTTCGACTAAGGCTGACGAGCAAGGCGGAGACTTCCGAGCGTGAATGCGCCGAGGGCAGGGTATGCTTCGGTAGAAAGTGGTACTTTTGCAATACATTACATCGCTTCGTAAGCTCCCCCCAAGTACGTAAATTAGATCAATGGAGGCAATATATTCGTGGTTACAAGATGTCTTTATCTCCCCATCGGTACTTCAGACACTCGTTTGGCTCACCTTGGTATCGGCCGCAGGGCTGACCTTGGGTAAGCTCCGCATAGGCAAGATCTCCCTCGGCATCACCTTTGTCTTCTTCGTAGGTATCCTAGCCGCTCACTTCGGAGTGACGGTTGATCCAAAGATGAACAGCTTCGCACAGACGATCGGCTTAGCGCTCTTCGTCTATGCCCTCGGGGTGGAAGTCGGTCCCTCCTTCTTTCCTTCGCTCAAAAGCCAAGGAGTCTTCTACAACAGTATGGGGCTACTGGTGATCGTCCTAGGGCTGGCTCTCGTCCTAGCGATGCACTTCCTCCTCGGGATCTCTATGCCTAACCTCTTAGGGATCATGTCCGGAGCCGTGACGAATACTCCGATGCTCGCCGCCGTCCAGAGTACGCTCCAGGATGCCTTAGGCGCAGAGGGCAGTCGGCAGGTAGCTAACCTCGCCCTAGGCTGTGCTTTGACCTATCCCCTCGGGGTCGTCGGGATGATCCTAGCGATCATTTGCCTGAACTTCATCGATCCTCACAAGAATAAAGAGGAAGGCTCCACTCAAGCGCAGCGTACGACTTATATCACCGAGCTAGAGCTTACCAATACGAAGCTCTTCGGCAAGACCATCCTCGAGGTCGTCCATCTCGAGCCGAAGCACTTCATCATCTCCCGCATCTGGCGAGGAGAGAAGCTCATCGTCCCAACCTCCGAGACAGTACTCTATGAGGGAGACCACCTCCTAGTGCTTATCCATCCAGAGGACTTGGAGGAGTTTATCACCTTCTTTGGTCAGCGTGCCGAGTCACGGGACTGGAACCGCCCCGACATTGACTGGGACGCTATCGACTCCCAACTTATTTCGAAGCGTATCATCATCACGAACTCTCGAGTCAATGGAGCCAAGCTCGGTGCCCTTCGCCTACGTAATCAATACGGGATCAACATCACCCGCATTGACCGTGCTGGGATCGAAATCCTAGCTACGCCCGACCTGCGCCTCCAGCTCGGCGACCGTCTATCCGTCGTCGGAGAGTCCCAAGAGGTCATCAAGGCGGCGAAATTCCTCGGAGACTCCATCAATATGCTTGATAAGCCCAAGCTCTTCAGCTTCTTCTTCGGGCTTGCGATGGGCTGTATACTCGGCTCTATCCCCTTGGCGATACCAGGTCTGAGCATGCCGATCAAGCTCGGTCTAGCAGGGGGACCGATCATTATGGGCATTCTCATGGGTGCATTCGGCCCAAGCCTTCGCATCGCCACCTACATGAGCAATAGTGCGACGCAGCTCATCAAGCAGTTGGGGATCATACTCTACCTCGCTGGGCTAGGATTGGCTAGTGGTGCTCACTTCTTCGATATGATTATCCACGGCAGTGGTTTACTTTGGATCCTCCTAGGCTTCCTCATCACCTTCCTACCGACGATGCTCGTCGGTATACTCTCCCTCTTCGGCTATCGCAAGACGCACGCCGAGACCGTCGGTATGCTCTGCGGAGTCATGGCGAACTCCATGGCTCTCGACTATGCGATGTCGATCAATGACTCTCGCTCCAGCTCCGTAGCCTACGCTATCGTCTATCCCGTGGGGATGTTCGTACGTATCATATCGGCACAGATCCTACTTAGCTTCTTCCTCTAGCCACTATACCTCACCCTATATATGCAGACTAAAAACGGGCTCATCGTCCTCTCTGGAGGGATGGACAGCGTCACCCTGCTCTACGAATACCAGGAGGAGATCGCCCTAGCCGTCTCCTTCGACTACGGATCCAAGCACAATGCTCGTGAGCTACCTATGGCTCGCCTGCACTGCGAGCGTCTAGGCATCGAGCATATCATCATCCCTCTTTCCTTCATGGGACAGTACTTCCGAAGCGCTCTACTAGAGTACGGAGGCGAGATCCCCAAGGGGAGCTACGATGAAGAGAATATGGCAGCCACAGTAGTCCCCTTCCGCAACGGGATCATGCTATCCATAGCTGCTGGCTTAGCAGAAAGTCGAGGGTTACAGAAGCTATACATCGCGAACCACTTCGGAGACCATGCGATCTATCCAGACTGCCGTGCCTCCTTCATTACCCCGATGAATGAAGCTATCCTACAGGGCACAAGCAACGGAGTCACCGTCTGTGCCCCCTACACCTCCCTATCTAAGGGAGAGATAGCCCAGCATGGCAAACGCCTCGGCATTAACTATGCGGAGACTTGGAGCTGCTACGAAGGAGGCGATGTACAGTGTGGATGCTGTGGTACCTGTATCGAGCGTAAGGAAGCAATGACCTTCGCTGAGATCGATGACCCAACGTCCTATCTCAACTAACAACACCAACGAACACATGAAACTAATCTCCTGGAATGTCAATGGCCTACGTGCCGTCTTCAGCAAAGGCTTCCCCGATATCATTAAATCACTTGAGGCGGACTTCGTCTGCCTACAAGAGACCAAGATGCAGGCTGGTCAGCTCGACGCTGAGCTACCAGACTTCCCCTACTCTTACTGGAACTATGCCGTCAAAAAGGGCTACTCTGGTACTGCTATCTATACACGTCACGAACCTCTGAGTGTCTCCTATGGCATCGGGATCGAGGAGCACGATCAGGAGGGGCGAGTGATCTGTCTAGAGTATCCTGACTTCTATCTCGTCACGGTCTATACACCCAATTCGCAGGATGACCTACGCAGACTCTCCTATCGCATGACCTGGGAGGATGCTTTCCGTGCTTATCTCAAGGAGCTAGATAGCAAGAAGCCCGTGATCGTCTGTGGTGACCTCAACGTTGCCCATAAGGAGATTGACCTCAAGAATCCTAAGTCCAACCGCAAGAATGCTGGGTTTACAGACGAAGAGCGAGGGAAGTTCCAGGAGCTACTCGATGCAGGTTTCATCGATACCTTCCGCTATTTCTACCCCGACCAAGCAGACATCTACTCCTGGTGGTCGTATCGCTTCAAGGCTCGGGAGCGTAACTCGGGCTGGCGTATAGACTACTTCGTGATCTCAGAGCGTCTAGCTCCCCGCCTCCTAGGCGCCTCCATCCATACCGAAATCTATGGGTCTGATCACTGCCCCGTAGAGCTTCTCCTTGACTAACCTTTTACTACACACGACTATGATACTCTGTATTGAGACCTCTGCCTCGGCCTGCTCCGTAGCTATCGGTTATGGCGAACAGCTCTTCGCCGAGCATACCCTATCTGCACCTGAGGGGGGACACGCTGCGGCGTTAGCACCTCTCGTAGATGAGCTCCTAGGTAAGGCACACAAAGCTGGCATCACGATCTCCGCTGTCGCCCTAAGTGCAGGGCCCGGAAGCTATACGGGACTCCGCATAGGGGCCTCCCTTGCCAAAGGGCTCTGCTTTGGTCTAAAGATTCCACTCATTGCGCTAGACACGCTAGAGATCATTGCCCACCAAGCCATTCATCAGCTCCCCAAGAAAAGTCCCATCACAGTCATTCATCCGATGATTGACGCTCGTCGCATGGAGGTCTATACGGCTTCCTTCTCGACACTAGGAGAGCGCCTAGAGGAAGATCATCCACTAGTCCTCGAAGCAGATCTTCCTCCTACATTAGAGAAGGGCAAGCATCTCTTCGTCGGTGATGGTGCTGGCAAGGTACGTGACCTCTGGCAGGAGCTAGAGTATGAAGTATGGGATGAAGGATTCGCTCCTTCTGCACAGGGGATGATCCACCTCGCCTCACATGCCTTCAGAGAAAAGATCTTCGTAGACATCGCCTATTGGACCCCAAATTACCTCAAAGACTACGTTGCAGTAGTGGCCAAGAACAAGGTGCTTAATCGATAAGGCATCTATGGCTAGCCCCTACCCAATCAACCGTATCATCTTGACAGGTGAGGTGGTGGAGGATCCAATCGTCCATTACCTAGCTCCTGCCTATCCAGAGGTACGCCTTAGGTTACGTACCCAAGAGGAACTCCCTATCCATGGAGGTACCCAGAGCCAGCTACGACAGCTATTTCATAGTCTAGTAGCACGTGGTCATACAGGGATACAGATTGAGCGATCGGTACGTCTAGGCACCCTACTCTCCGTGATCGGTCGTATCGACTACCACAGAGAGACTGATCGTCATGGTCAGACAAAGGTCGTGACAGAGATTATCGTAGAGCAGATCCAGCTCCATAGATCCTCCGTTCAAGAAGATAAGCCTCACACTCCAGAGCAATCCGACGAGACACCTCTCTTTGACCCGAAGCGCTATATACCAGCTGAGAAGGAAGATCCTCTTAGCTAAGTCAGCCCATCCCCTTCCTATCTATGCCCCTTCGCTCCAAGGAGAGAGACACTAGCTTGAGGATATTAAGTCTTCAGAAATAACAAAGGTAAACCTTACTTGCATAATCAAAAGATTTGCCCTATCTTTGCAGTGCTTTAAGCGTTAAGGCGGCGAGATAGCTCAGCTGGTTAGAGCGTCGGATTCATAATCCGAAGGTCGGGGGTTCAAGTCCCCCTCTCGCTACGATCAGGCGATAACTTTACACGGGTTATCGCCTGATTCGTTTTATATAGAGAAACAAAATCTAAAGGATAAGCCCCGAATGGATGCACGAACATCCATTCGGGGCTTATTCTTTAGTACTTAAAAGGAACGAAGCTTAGAACTCGTACCCGAGTGTGATATAGCTCGTCACATAACGGGGAGTACCTGCGATCTCATAGAGAGAACGACCGGCATTCTGCTTTACCTGACCAGTAATGCTAGCATCGATACCTCCGCGGAGATAAACATGCTGATACTGATACATCAGGTTAGCTCCGACACCGAATTCGAAGCGCTTGAAGTAGCCATTCTGATACAGATCTAGACTTGTACCAAGGCTACTCTTTTCTGGGTTTAGCAGATCACCACCACGAGTCAGCTTAGCCGATAGGCCATAGGCAAAATAGGGACCTACGTTAAGGAAAAAGCGGTGAGCATCATTCAGAGAGAAAAGACGGAAGGACATATCCAGTGGGAGCTGTAGTGCATAGCTCTGGATGCTGGCTTTCTTAGTAGCTGGTTCGATGAGTGTACCTTGACCTTCACCACGCCCTACGACATAGAGACCTGGGGTGAAGGAGAAAATCGTCTCCTCGAAAGGAAGCACGACACTACCCCCTGCACGGAAGCTCGTGAGGTAAGCTCCCGTATCTCCATTGTGATCAACACCGAGGGAGGTAAGACGCGAAAATGTGACACCACCTTCGACACGATAGCGGAGCTTACCTAGCTCCTGAGCTTGGCTAACTGTCGTCAGAGCAAAAATAGCACTGGCGGCCAAGAAGAGGTTCTTAAGGATATTCATTATTACTATAGATTAGAGTGAATTAACTCAAGGGAAAGCATCCGAGGAGCTACAGTTGAACCGTATCTACGACGGAAGAAACTGTATCCAGAGGAGTAGGTATAGTCTGAGGAGCCAAGGCATCAAATGGTCCGATATAACGACCATCCTCACCGAAGAGACGCTCGACATCTCCAATCTCGACAGCATAGCAGACATTACCTTCGGCATCTGTCCGACGGTAGATATCTTCGATCTCCTGTGCAGGGAAGTACTGATGAACTTGCCTCTTGACTACTTCTGGAAGGAGGGTAAAGCGTAGCGTCTCTTCGACGAACTCAGCTGTACCCTCAGGGCTATAGAGTACCTTAGTCTTAATGCCAGCATTGGAGAACTCAACCTCAAAGAGGCCATTGTCCTGTTTATCCCATTCGACGCGCTCCGCATTGGGGAAATCACGACGTAGGGCATCCTTGGCAGCACCAGGGACTCCCCAACTACTGCATGAAGTCAGTGTAAGGGCTCCTACAAGAAGGAGAGAAAGAGAGGTGAACTTAATCTTATTCATCATATAAAATAGGGGTATAAGGATCTAAAGAATGAGTTTAGTAGAGGAAGCCGAAGAGCCATACAGGGACACTCTTATCACGTGTCCAGTCACCATACTCAAAGGCGTAGTAGCGGTCACTGCGGTAGCGTCCTTGAAGCATCTCTTCGATCTGTACGGGATATTTATCATCGAGATCAAAGAGAGCCAGCGAGGAGCGGTTCAAGAGACGAGCTTCGTGCCCCTTGCTCAGCTGATTGAAAACAAATGTCCTCAGCAGCTCCGAGCGATCGCATGCCTCTTGTCCTAGGACATGGTAGAGGTTGGGATTGCCAAGATAAGCCATAGCAGGCTTGCCCGACTCTGTATCCTCACTCCGATAGATAGAGCGTAGGACGCGAGCATCCGATAGATAGCGCATATAGTTCATCACCGTACTGCGCGAAGTCTCGATCTCGCTGGCAAGCTGGGATACGTTCAGAAGCTGAAGGGGAGGACGCTGCGCCAGCAGATAGATAAGTTTGCGGAGCTTATGCAGGAGGCGCTGATCCAATTGCTTAATGAAAAGCAGATCAACCTCCAAGGTCATATTCAGCGTCTTCAGCAGATTCTCGGAGTAAAGCCTATGCTCCAGATGAAAGGGGTAATAGCCATACTCCAGATAGCGGTCCATCCAGAGCCCAGGGTTCAGTGATGGGAAGAGATCGCCTAGTACCTGCGGAGTGCGCTCCATGATGTCCTCGAGCTGCAGCGTAGGCAAAGCGATCCCGTTATCTAGATGAATAAATTCACGAAGAGAAAAGCCTGCCAAGTGATAGACCGAGGCTAAGCGAGCGAGCTCAGGGTCTTCCTCCTCCAAATTCATCACGGCCGAAGCCGTAAAGACAATATGAAGCTCTGGATAGCGATAGTAGCATTCCTTGAACTCAGCCATCCACTCTGGATACTTAAACACCTGATCCAAGAGGAGACGTCGTCCCCCTTGGCGAACAAACTTCTCAGCGAAGTCCACCAACCGAATGGTGGTAAAACTAAACTGATTAAGGTTGATATACAGACATTCAGCCGACTCAGGAGCATAGTGCCGACGTGCATAGTCGAGGAGGAAGGTCGTCTTCCCCACTCCTCGCGAACCTCGGATCCCGATAATCCGATCTTCCCAGTTGATCTCATTCATCAGCGCCCGCTGAAAGCCTGGCTTACCCTGACGAAGGAGAGCACTATGTGTCCGATGTAGATAATCCACGTCTATCTTACTACTATACCCTTAATAAGTCAGTCAAGGCACCTATCTCCAGAGAGAAGCTGACCGACAAGTGCAAAAGTACGCTAAAAAGCCTTACCTCCTATCATGTATCTTGAGCGAAAGATCTCACCCCTTCTCCCCAAAACTTACCCGTCAAGTCCATTGTCTCCCATCTCTCACTGAGGCAATCTCTAATTCTCACAGATCCCCGACCAAGGTGTTTTTCAAGAATCTCCGACCTTTAGCCCCATAGAGCTATACCTTTCCTTTATTAGAGGTATGACTTTTCTCCAGCAAAGCTTAAGCTTTGATCTAACAAGACCTTACCCATTAGTATAGAGAGAATTAACACTCATCCCCATCGAATCGATGTTAGACTTTCGTCTCGTCTGATCTACGCACAAGCGATGTAAATCTCCCGTAAGAGAGAGCAAGACCTAGGAAGAGGTAGAGCAAGATTGATAAAGGAAGCAAGAATCCCCTTCCATCCATTCAGGCTAACTCTTTTTCAGCACCAAGTAAAACAAGCGGTTTATCAACATATATTATTTACTTTTGCATAGAGCTAAGATAAACCATCACCCTACCTAAGGGAGACTCAAGATAGAGACTATGCATACAAACAATTATTGTGTCATTATGAGCGGAGGCGTCGGCAGCCGCTTCTGGCCCTACAGTCGAGAGGCAAAGCCAAAGCAGTTCCTAGACATCTTCGCCACAGGACGCTCCCTGCTCCAAATGACTTACGACCGATTTGCGAAGGTTATTCCTAAGGAGAACTTTGTGATCGTCACCAATGCAGCCTACCGTGATCTTATCCTCGAGCAACTACCAGAGCTAAACGCAGACCAGATCTTACTAGAACCGATGCGTCGCAATACTGCCCCTTGCATCGGTTGGGCGACCTACCACATTCAGGCCAAGAACCCTAATGCCAACATCCTCGTCACACCCGCTGACCACCTCATTCTTCAAGAAGATATCTTCGACGATGCGATCCGTCGCTCACTTGATTACGTCGAGAATCATCCCCAGCTGGTGACCCTTGGCATTCGTCCATCACGACCAGAGACTGGCTATGGCTACATCCAGGTTAGTGATATCCAGGAGGACGACTTTGTCCAAGTAAAGACATTCACGGAGAAACCCAACAGAGAGATGGCTCAGGTCTTCTATGAAAGTGGAGAGTTCCTCTGGAACAGTGGTATGTTCGCCTGGAATGTCAAGACAATACATGCAGCCTTCGATGAGCACTTGCCTGCCCTGACCTCTGTACTTAACGAAGCAAACGGGCACTACGCTACCCCACGCGAACAAGAGCTCGTCAGTAGTCTCTTCCCTCAGTGCCCCAATATCTCTATCGACTACGCTGTCCTTGAGAAAGCGCACAACGTCGTGGTCCTCCCGGTAGACTTTGGATGGGCAGACCTCGGCACTTGGGGGTCACTCTATGAGCTCAAGAAGGAGGAGGATGAAGCGAACGTAGCTCTCCATACCGAAGCCCTCTTCTATGAGGCTAAGGGTAACATCGTATCTATGGATGGAGAAGCCTCTGAGCAGCTCGTCGTCGTACAAGGGATCGATGACTGTATCGTCGCTCACAGCGAAGGAGTCCTCCTTATCTGTAAGCGAGACCAAGAGCAGCGCATCAAGGAGTTCATTGGCCAGGCATCCCTCCTCTACTCCAAGAAGTTTGATTAATCCTTTAGTAAGACAAACAATTCGTAGCTAACAGGACAACTTCACACCTATCATCAATCACAAACGGGCTCCTTGACCAGCTGGTCAAGGAGCCCGTTTGCTTTTAGTCAGTTCTGTATCTAGAGGTTTCTACTCAGCATAAGCAATGAGGCAAGTAGCATAGGCCGCCATCCCTTCCTGACGCCCGACGAAGCCGAGACGCTCCGAGGTCGTAGCCTTGAGAGAGATCGCCCCTACAGGTAGGCCCGTGATGGTGCTAATGACTTCACGCATACGAGGGATATGAGGATTGATCTTGGGAGCTTCAGCTGCGATAGTGGCATCGATATTACCGAGCTCGAAGCCTGCCTCACGTACCAGTGCACAGGTACGCTCTAGGAGGATCTTACTATCGATCCCCTTGTAGGCCATATCGGTCGGGGGGAAGTGTACACCGATATCTCCAAGAGCAGCTGCACCAAGGAGAGCATCACAGATCGCATGGAGGAGCACATCGGCATCAGAGTGCCCCTCTAGTCCTCGGTCAAAGGGAATAAGGATCCCTCCGAGCCAAAGCTCATAGCCTTCACTCAGACGGTGAACGTCATAACCGAAGCCTGTACGAAAAGGGATATGGGGAGTCTTAGTCATACTACTTAAATAATTCGCGTACGCCTGCCATATCAAAAGCCAGCGTGAAGCGTAGTGTTTGGTCTAAAGGATTATTCGCGATGGTAGACATCAGATAAGAAGCATCGATACGGAAGGCATTCAGTCGGAAGCCTGCCCCTGCCGTGAAGGCCTGCAGATTACCCTTATCAGGATGGAGATAGCTATATCCAGCACGCACGAAGAACTTGTCATTATAGCTATACTCAGCACCGATACTCCAGCGGACCTCCTTCATCTCCTCAGAGAAGCCCCCAGGAGCATCTCCTAGACTCTTGAAAATCCCAGCGATAGAGGAAATCTTAGCGTACTCCTCGAGCTTCGAAGCATCGGTTCTATCGACTGGCGGAGTGGGCACGAGGAGCTTATTGGCCTCGACATTCACCGAGAGCAGGTTATGATCGTCTAGCGGATAGAGGAGTCCCGTTCCTAGAGCTAAGTTGGTAGGGAGGAAGGCTGAAGTAGCCCCTGAATCAAAGGAGATCTTCGTCCCGATATTACGCACATTGAAGCCCAGCGTCCAGAGACTCTCGGCACTCCCTAGCGTGAGATACTTATGTAGGTAGCCTGCGACATCAGCCGCGAAGGCATTGCCTGCACTTCCTCCTTGCTCTCTTGCTCCTTGATCAGAATGGATGTAGCGGAGAGCTACCGCCATAGAGAAGTCCGCACTGAGTTTACGAGAATAGCTTGCATCCAGAGCGAACTCATTCGGATGCGACTCCCCGAGGCTTCGTCCAGAAGCATCCCAAGAGGTGAGCTTGCCCATCGTGAAGTAACGAAGTGAAGCACCTAGAGCCTGCTCCTTGTCTGCTCCAAACTTATAGTATCCTCCCAAATGCATCAGCGCTATATCACTCACCAGACGAGAGAGCCAGGGAGTGTAGCCCAAAGAAATACCCGACGAGCTACCGAGGAAGGCAAACTTCGAGGGATTCCAGTGCTGAGCATAGGGATCAGGTGTCGTAGCTACCCCCAGATCCCCCATACCCGCTGCTCGGGCATCAGGCGTGATCTGTAGCGAGGGTACAGCTGCGATAACGGGGTTATAATAGCGGGCTTCTTGAGCCGATAGCTGAGAGATCGTGCCTAGGGCAAGGAGAGCCACAGCACACAGGCTAGTATATCGTCGATTCATCGAAAGCGGAAATAAGTTCAACATTGATCTGAGGGAAATGAAGGATCACGTCTAGCGCTTCACCCCACGTCCAAGTCTTGGGTTCCTTTCGCAAAGGTAGCTAATTAGCCCAAGTCTCCCGCCGGTCTTGCTCATCACATTTTAGAGGGCAACTTCCTCTCGCTTGCTCTAAGTTTAGATCAAGGATCATCAGTGTTGCCTCAAAAGGGGCAACAGTAGTGCCTCCCGAGAGGCAACAGTACTGCCACCTGAGGGGCATCAGTAGTACCTACTAGTTGGTCAAGAAATAGTTCTTCTTTTGCTACCCCATGAGCCTCCCAGTCACTCCCCTCTATGAGATATTCTACGAGCAAGGAAAAGCACGTCCATCCACTTCCTTGATCCAGCAAGCTCCTCATCCCATAGATTTCTATGGACACTCATCCATCTCTCCACTGCCCTCTGCCTAGAAATCACTAACTTTGCGTCTCAAAAACCAAGGTGTATCTATGCAAGCAAGGATTCAACAGCTCATCGCTGAGCTCGAAGCACTGACAGCGCAAACAGAGCAGGAGGTCGAAGATCTTCGCATCAAGTATATCAGTAAGAAAGGACTCGTATCCCAGCTCTTCGATGAGTTCAAGACCCTCTCTGGGGAGGAGAAGCGTGCCCTAGGCCAGCCACTCAATGCCCTAAAGACGCTCGCCACGGATCGGATCAACGCCCTCCGTGAGGCACTCAAGCAGCAGTCCTCTGACGAAGCTAGCATCGACTGGTCACGTACGCCTTACCCCGTAGCTCTGGGGACACGTCATCCGCTAACCCTCGTCCAGCAGGAGATCTCCGAGATCTTCGCTCGTCTAGGCTTCTCTATCGCAGAGGGTCCCGAGATCGAAGATGACTGGCATGTCTTCTCTTCGCTCAACTTTGCCGAAGATCATCCAGCACGTGATATGCAGGATACTTTCTTCGTACGCAATACCCCAGGCACGCTCCTTCGCACACATACCTCCTCGGTACAGAGCCGTGTGATGTCTGCCTCGCAGCCTCCCATACGCATCATTTGCCCTGGACGTGTGTACCGCAATGAAGCCATCTCCTATCGTGCGCACTGCTTCTTCCATCAGGTAGAGGCGCTGTATGTAGACCAGAACGTGTCCTTCGCTGACCTCAAGCAGGTACTTCTGTTCTTTGCCCAAGAGATGTTCGGTGCTGACACCAAGATCCGCCTCCGTCCGTCTTACTTCCCCTTCACTGAGCCCTCTGCGGAGATGGATATCTCCTGCAATATCTGTGGAGGCAAGGGATGTAACTTCTGTAAGCATACGGGTTGGGTCGAGATCCTCGGCTGTGGCATGGTCGATCCTAACGTCCTCGAGAGCTGTGGCATCGACAGCAAGAAGTACAGTGGCTATGCCCTCGGTATGGGTATCGAGCGCATCACGAACCTCAAGTATCGTGTCAGCGACCTGCGTCTCTTCTCAGAGAATGACGCTCGCTTCCTAGAGCAGTTCAAATCCGCTCACTAAACTTCCCTTCCCCTAGCTCCCTCCTTACGTGACACGTCAAGAGCGGTATAAAGCTGTCATTGCTTGGTTTGAAGAGCACATGCCGGTAGCGGAGACAGAGCTCCACTACCGCAACCCCTTCGAACTCCTTGTAGCAGTGATCCTCTCTGCCCAGTGCACGGACAAGCGAGTGAATATGGTTACCCCCGATCTCTTCGAGCGCTACCCTAGCCCCTATCACCTAGCTAAGGCAAGCGTCGATGAGGTCTTCGAGTATGTACGTAGCATTAGCTATCCGAAGGCGAAGGCGGGCTACCTCGTAAGGATGTCCCAGATGCTCATCGAGGAGTACGAAGGGATCGTCCCTGAGGAGCGAGAGGCTCTGATGCGTCTACCTGGCGTCGGACGCAAGACGGCCAATGTCATTGCCTCGGTGATCTATGATCGCCCGACGATGGCTGTCGACACACACGTCTTCCGTGTAGCGAACCGCCTAGGACTGACGACCAACTCCAAGACTCCTCTAGCTACCGAGCAGACACTCGTTCGCTACATCCCAGAGGCACTCATCCCCAAGGCTCACCACTGGCTCATCCTCCACGGGCGCTACGTCTGTACCGCCCGAGCACCTAAGTGTGACTCCTGTGGTCTAGCCCCCTACTGCCGCTACTTCGCTGCCCTAGCCAAGAAGCGAGCCACGAAGGAATAACTCAATCATGAAACGTAGACATCGCAAGCCCTTCCTCCTGGGGCTATGCTTAGCCTTCTTCGGAGGCCTATTCATCTTCTCAGAGGCTTGTAAGAAGGGATCACAAGGCGGATCCGCTGACAGCACCACGCTGAAGATCGGGGTCATGCCCTCGGTAGACTATTTGCCCATAGCTGTAGCTCAGGAACAAGGATTCTTCAAGCGCCCGATCAAGCTCGTACGCTTCTCCTCCCCTATGGAGCGAGATGCAGCCCTTCAGACTGCCGAAGTAGACGCTTCCGTGACAGACTATATGGGAGCTATGCTTCTCCATGCGAAGGGACTTCCTATCTCCCTCTCAGTCGCATGTCAGGGTAGCTTCCGTCTCGTCTTTGGGCGAGATGACAAGCTCACCGACATCTCTCATCTTCGAGGGAAGCACATTGGACTCTCCTCCAATACCCTCATCGAGTACGCCACCGAGCGAGCACTAGTAGATGCCACCGGTAAGCCACTCTCCTACACCCGAGTCGAAGTGCAGAAGATCCCCATCCGCTTAGAGATGCTTAGTTCCGGAGAGCTAGACGCAGCCATTCTTCCTGAGCCCTTTGCTTCGACAGGTCAAGCACTAGGACTTCTTGCGATCGAAGTACCTGGAGGACTGACACAAGGTATCACTGGTCTTCTCTTCCAGAATAAAGTCCTTGAGCGAAGTGATGATTTACGTGCCTTCGTCGCAGGCTACAATGAGGCCGTCTCCTTCATGCAGAGCCATCCTCGCTCGGCTTGGATTGGTGCCCTCGGCAAACTACTAGGCATCACGAAGCAGCAGGCAGAGCAAATTCAGCTCCCCGACTACCAGCCTGTCACGGCACCTTCCCCCGAGGCGCTTCAGCCTATCCTATCCTGGATGAAGGAGAAGAAGCTCGTTCCTCAAGACTACACCGCAGAAGGGCTCATCGTAGCTCTTCCTCAGTAGCCCATCCTCAGCTTCATAGAGCAGGACGTGAGCTCATCTACCCCATCCTCAGCCCTCGTCATAGAGGGACTTCAGGTCAGCTATACTCAGCAGACGGGCACGAAGCCCGTACTGCTGAGTATTTCTTTTAGCATTGGGAAAGAGATCGTAGCTCTAACGGGAGCGTCTGGATGTGGTAAGTCGACCCTCCTTCACACCTTAGCAGAGATCGTTCCGCACCAAGCAGGGACGCTTACCCTCGGAGACAAGCCACTCTCTGCTCGCACACATCAGATCGCCTTGGTGCCCCAGCAGTATGGGCTCTATCCCTGGAAGCGTGTTCGAGAGAATATCTTCTTACCTCGCCAGCTCGGCAAGCACAGTGTCTCCCCAGAGCTTCATCAAGAGATCCTCGACACCCTCGGACTTAGGGAGCTCCTTGATCGCTATCCGCAAGAGCTAAGCGGAGGACAGCGCCAGCGAGTCGCACTCGCCCGTGCCTTCATCATGAAGCCCGATCTACTCCTCCTGGATGAGGCTTTCTCTGCCTTGGATGTCGTCACAGCAGAGCGTTCACGAGAGCTCTTCCTAGAGCTATGGTCTCGCTATCCGGTACCGACGATCTGCGTCACCCATAGCCCTGCCGAGGCTGTCTCCCTAAGCTCACGAGTTCTTCTCCTCGGAGGACACCCCGCTCGCCTACTGGGCGACTTCTCCTCGCCGACCCAATCCTTCCTCGAGGGACAGCTACGCCAGTCTTATGAAGCGCTTTAGTCGTCATCTGCTCCAGCTCTTCTGGGGAGCTGTCCTGCTACATCTAGTCTGGATCCTAGGCTACCTACTCATCTCCTCCCCCGTACTCCCAGCCCCCTGGCAAGTCTACGAGCATCTCACCCATCTCGACGGAACAGAGCTCCTGGGACACACCCTGGCTAGCTTTCGGCGTATCGCCTGGGGGGTACTTGTGGCGACGGGACTAGCTAGCTCGGTAGCTCTGCTTATGTACCTCTTCCCGAAGGTGGGGCGCGTAGTCTCTACCTTCATCTACTTCTCCTACCCGATACCGAAGCTTGCCCTCCTCCCGATCGTCATGCTCCTAGCCGGTCTTGGGGAAGCGACGAAGGTCGTGATGATCGTGCTGATCATCCTCTTCCAGCTCATCGTCTCCATCCGAGATGCCCTTCGAGGGATCTCCAGCGAACACCATACCCTCCTACGTTCATTAGGTGCAGGACGAAGGGCTGAGCTACGACACCTGCTCCTGCCAGCGACCCTACCAGCTATGCTCTCCGCTCTACGCATTGCACTCGGCACAGCTATCTCGGTGCTCTTCGTCACAGAGACCTACGGCACGACACGAGGGCTCGGCTACTATATCACCGATGCGTGGATGCGCTTGGACTACCTCGGGATGTATGCAGGGATCGCCCTACTCAGCATATCGGGCGTTCTCCTCTTTATTCTGATTGACTGGCTTGAGCAGCTACTCTGTCCTTGGCAAAGTAGCACGAAAGTCGAATAGCAGCGCAAGACGACCCACACACATCGTCTACACCTCGCTACTTCGACTATTTAATCTCCCCTTTTTCGACCCCAGGATCGTATTCCTTCGGTTACGTATATTCCAACCCCTAGGTTAGGTATATTACGACGAAACGGTTGGGTATATAGTAAACCAGCGATTACGTATATTCCAAACGGAGGATACCCAAATACCCCAAGAATAAAGCGAATAAGTCATAGATTCACCTAAGATCTCATCCTGAACCCAGGGGCAAGATACCTTGATGCAGTGGTGAGCTTTTCGTATCTTTGTCTTATTCATTTATAACGAGATAAGACCAGCCAACCAGAATTGATGGGAAAGAATAATTTAATCTTCGGGATGCACCCCCTGCTTGAGGCACTCGAGGCAGGTAAGGAGATCGACAAGGTTCTCCTTAAGCGTGGACTCCGCAATGAAGAGATCAGCCGTATCACAGCCCTTGCTCGTGAACGCACCATCCCCGTGCAGATCGTCCCCGAAGAACGCCTAAACCGCTTGACCCGCAAGCAACATCAGGGCGTCATTGCTTTCATTAGTGAGATCGAATACACTTCACTCGAGGCACTCATCCCACTACTCTACGAGCAAGGGAAGTCTCCCTTCTTTGTCCTCCTCGATGGTCTAACCGATGTACGCAACTTCGGTGCTATCGCCCGTACAGCTGAGTGTGCTGGTGTGGATGCCCTGATCATCCCCGAGCGAGGGAGTGTGTCTGTGACGGCTGACGCTGTCAAGACCTCCGCTGGCGCTCTCCACCGTATCCCAGTCTGCCGAGTCAGCACCATCGCCTCTGCAGTCAGCATGCTCCAAGATCATGGCGTACGTATCGTCGCCGCTTCGGAGAAGGCTAACGACCTCTATACGCAGAGCTCGCTCAGCCTACCCCTCGGGATCGTCCTCGGCGCAGAGGATCACGGGGTCTCTCAGGAAGTGCTCCGCAAGGCCGATCAGATCGTCCGCATCCCACAGGTCGGAGCGATCGGTTCGCTCAATGTATCAGTCGCTGGTGGCATCCTGATCTACGAAGTCGTTCGCCAAGCAGGGCTGACTTCGCAAGACTAAATAATCCCTCTTTTCACTGAGACGACCATGCTCACACGTGTCTATCTAGATCCCCCCGACTACAAGCAGCTCGGCCAGCTCGTCGATGAGCTTCAGGCTGGGGCGATCTTCATCTATCCTACGGCTTCAGGCTATGCTTACTGCTGCGATGCCCTCAACGCTAAGGCCATCGAAGAGCTCTGCCGTATCAAGCATCTTGACCCCAAGAAGAAAGCACTCTCGATCGCCTGTGCTTCGCTCAGTCAGGTATCAGAGTACTGCAAGATGAATGACCGTGCCTTCCGCTTCATCAAGGAGCATGAGGCCAACTACACCTTCATCCTACCAGCCTCCGGCTCGCTCCCAAAGGTCTTCAAGCACCGACACGAAGTGGGGGTTCGTCTTGCACAGCATCCTCTGGGGCAACTACTCACCGAGCATCTAGGACACCCGATCATCACCTCGTCGCTCCCCAGCGAAGGTATCCAAGAGGTCGAGTACCTGACTAACCCAGAGCTTATCGACGAGCGATTCGGTCACGCTGTCGCTCGTATCCTTGACGTAGGAGAGCTACCTCTAGCACCATCCACCATCGTAGACTGTACGGATGAGCCTTTTGAGATCGTCCGCCTAGGTCATGGTCGCTTGGACGCCGAGGAGCCCCTCCTAGCCGAGCACTAAGCCTACCTTATCGTAGTCACTACACCTTATGTATACAGAAGAGAACGGAGATAGCCACGAGGAAACGGCTATCAGCTATTATACCGACGAAGGTCTCACCGCACCACGACTCCGAGAGAAGATCCTAGAGAAGTGGATCGAGGATACCGCCTCACGCTACCACAAGCGCATAGGCGAGCTATGCTACCAGTTCTGCAGCGATGAGCGTATCCTAGAGACCAACCAAGCCTTCCTCGATCACGATTACTACACGGACATCATCACCTTTGATGACAGCGAGGGTGAGGTGATCTCAGGAGATATGCTTATCAGTCTCGATACCGTACGGAGCAATGCAGAGATGCTAGATGTCCCCTTCGAGCAGGAGCTACACCGCGTGATCATCCATGGAGTCCTCCACCTCTGCGGGCTCAAGGACAAATCTCCAGAAGACGAGACACAGATGCGTGCTGCAGAGGATTTAGCACTAGCCCACCTGACGGAGCTCATCGGAGAGAGCAAGAGCCTACTCAACTAACCCTATCGCCCGCTCTGTCAGGAGAGCCAAGGGACGTCACTAGCTCAGCTAAAAAGGCTTCAGCTAGTATATTCCACAGAAAAGACGTTACTTTGTGCTACTATTGACTATATGACTGCTAAGTGAATTTAATCATTGACCAAGGCAACTCGGTCTGCAAAGTAGCCATCGCGCAAGGTGAGAAGCTCGTAGCTCACTACTCCTTCTCACAGATCTCCCTCCGTGATGCAGAGGAGTTATTAGCACACCATCCCCAGCTCACCGCAGCGATATATAGCTCGGTGATCCAGGTGGACGACTCTCTCATCCGTCTGCTCACTGACCACCTCGACACCGTATGTACTGTGGATGAGGGGATCGCTGTACCCCTAGAGGTACGCTATGACAGGTCTCGCCTCGGGAGTGATCGGTTAGCCGCAGTCTTAGGAGCCTATGGACTATCCCCCCAGGGGACGAGCATCCTAGTCATCGATCTAGGTACGGCGATCACCTTTGAGGAAATTAGTTCGGAGGGGGTCTACCTTGGAGGAAATATCTCCCCTGGGATCTATACCCGTCTCAAGGCACTCAATCACTTCACGTCTCGTCTACCGCTACTTCACGACTTGGAGCCGACATCCCACGAGGTAGGCACCTCGACTACTGAGGCTATATCAATCGGGGTGCACCGAGGCGTTATATATGAGTTACTCGGCTACATCGACAGCATACGATCCCGAGATCCACTCGCTCAGGTATTCGTCACAGGAGGAGATGCTCACCTGATCCAAGAGGAGCTACCTACAGACGTCCGCATCGAGCCTGACCTCGTCCTCTATGGACTCAATAAGATACTCGAGTACAACAAATGATACATCGAAAGAAGATCCTTCATCGCACTAGCTCCTTAGCTCTAGGACTTGTCGCTCTACTCAGTGTAGATGCCACGCTCTCGGCACAAGGCAATGCCGAGCGTAGCCCTTATAGTCGCTTCGGATACGGGAGTGCTACTGGCCGACAGACCTCTACGACACGTGCCCTCGGAGGCCTTACTTCGGGACTTCGTGATGGGCTAGTCGTCAATCCAGCGAACCCAGCCTCTTATACTGCCGTGGACTCTATGACCTTCATCATGGATCTGGCGGTATCGCTCCGAGGATCTTACCTCTCCGAGGGTGGGAATAAGGATAGTCGCATCCTAGGCAACCTAGACTACGCTACGATCCTCTTCCCCGTGAGTCATCACCTAGCCATCAGTGCAGGGATCACGCCCTTCTCCACCGTAGGCTATCGCTTCGGTAATATCGCTAAGCTAGAGGGTGAGAACCAGCAGGGCACCTACCAGCGTGCCTACAGTGGCCAAGGGAGCTTTAATGACCTCTATCTAGGGATAGGGGCACGCCTAGGGAATGTCTCCCTAGGGGTCAACGGCTCTTATCTCTTTGGCTACACGACACACCAGCGTCAGGTGACCTTGGGAGAAAGTGGAGCCGCCAATCCCTATTCACGTACAGAGCTTCACTTGAAGGGCTTCAAGACAGACTTCGGTCTCCAGTATCAGCTCCCTCTAAATAAGGAGCGAGGGCAACAGCTCGTATTCGGGGCTACCTTCACTCCAGAAATGAACCTCCGCTCTGAGCAGACCTTCCAGCGCTTCATCACCTCGGAGAATAATTCGGGACAAGCTACGATCGTCTCCTCCGACACGACTAGCTCTAGTACACTCCATCATGTACCCCTAAGCATCGGCTTTGGTACGACCTACCGTCATCACGAGGGATTACTCTTTGGCTACGACTTCAGCTATACTCAATGGGGTAAGGCCAAAGCACTATCCGTAGATGGCGCTCAACCACGAGACGCCTACCGCATCGGCATCGGTGCAGAGTGGATTCCCAATACCCGTGGACGTGGATTATTCTCACGTACCCGATATCGCTTTGGGCTCAGTGGAGCCAACTCATATATGCTCGTCCCTACGACAGCGGGAGTATCCCAAGGATACAATGAACTGACGGCCTCGTTTGGTATGGGGCTTCCACTCGTGGATCGTCGCTCACTTGTAAATATCGCGGTAGACTATAAGTATCTACGGCCCCAAGCATCGGGGATGGTGCGCGAGCATAGCATCGGCATCACCATTGGCATACTCTTCAATGAGAACTGGTTCCGCAAGGCACGCATCAACTAGCCTCCTCGGCGAACTAAAGAGACACAGACAAGCTCATCCATCTATATCTATTAAAGACAAGAGACAATGAAACTGAACAGAATGATCCTGATCGCTGCTCTCGGCTTCCTCTCGACAGTAGCTTATGCCCAGACGGGTAGAGCCTCAGGGACTCCTTTTGGCTCAGGAGAGGACAGCATCCGTTGCCGTAGAAGCATTAGCCTCCTAACGAGCTTCGGCAAGACAGAGAACTATGCCGATGCCTACGAACACTGGCAGCGTGCATACAACGAATGCCCCGCAGCATCTAAGAATATCTATATCATCGGAGCTCGCATTCTGAACTGGAAGATCTCTCAAACAAAGAATCCCACAGAGAAGACAAAGCTCCTCAATAGCCTCCTCAAGCTCTATGATGATCGTATCACCTACTTCGGAGATGATGCTAAGGTAGGCGCTGCCCAGATCATCGTAGACAAGATCGAAGACTACCGCCGTATCGCTGGTGAAGCTGCTGACTTCACGCAGGTCTACCAGTGGACGAAGCCCATCATCGAGCGCTACAAGGAGGAAACGCCTATCCAGATCCTCTACTTCTATGCCTTCAGCTCAAGACTTATCGCTTCAAAGGATAAGACGAAGGTAGAGCAGTATATCCAGGACTACCTCCAGGCTGCAGAGTATGCAGATGCTCTCATCGCTGCGGCAGGAGATAATGAGGAGCAACGTAAGGCACTCGATACCTACAAACTTCAGATGGATACCGAATTTGCGCAGAGCGGTCTCGCAGGGTGCGACATCCTAGAGAAGATCTACACGAACGCTAAGATTGATGAGCATAAGACCGACAAGGCGTTCCTACAGACTGCTCTAGCACTCTTCGAGCGTGCTGAATGCAACAGCACGGCTGCATCTCGTGCAGGGCGCTATCTCTTTGACATCGAGCCTTCGGTAACGGCGGCTATGGGTATCGCTGGTGATGCAATCCGTGAGAAGAAGTATTCTGAAGCGACAGAGTTCCTCACCAAGGCCATCGAGCTTGCTAAGAACTCCTCCGACCGTCTGAAGTGCTACGAAGCGCTCTTCCAGATCGCACGTGTACAGGGTAACGGTAGCGCAGCTCATAGCTATGCGAATAAGATCCTTGCGGAAAATCCTCGTTCGGGTAAGGTCCTCCTCTATCTGGCCGAGTCTTCTGCCGGTAATGCTTCACGCTACTACCCCGATGACAAGGTCAAGCAGCGCTGCTACTACTACCTTGTGATCAACAAGCTCCGCCATGCCGCAAGCGTTGACCCCTCGGTAGCAGGACAGGCTAACCGCCTCATCGCTTCTTACTCTCGCCTATTGCCTTCGAAGCAGGATATCTTCATGCACCCAACCGTTAAGAGTGGTGCTACGCTAAGCTTCGGTGGTGAATCGGTAACCATCCCTTAGTCGTCATCGACAGCCTCCTATGTCTGACCTACCGTCTGACAGAGCGCTCTCTAAGCGCAGTGAAGTCCTCCGTAGCCTAGCCCTTGGTGCTAGGTTACGGAGGGCTTTTCGTTGTACCCCTGGGAGGATCGGTGTACTCATCGTAGGGCTTTGTCTCCTCTCGGCCTGCTCGAAGAAGAAGGTAGAGATACAAAACCTTCAGGTCAATCCTGACTCGCTCTACAGCGTACGTACCCTGTCTCTCAATACGCTCATCTCTGACTCCGGGCTCATACGCTATCGCATGACGGCTCCTGAGCTACTCGTCTACGAGCGTGCGGATCGCAACGAATGGGTCTTCCCTAAAGGACTACTCTTACGACCCTACGACACGACCCAGAGCCAGGTCTTCATCAAGGCTGACTCCGCCATACGTCGCCCACAACATGAAGAGTGGGAGCTCATCGGCCACGTCATCGTCCAAGGTCCGCAAGGACAGCGTCTCACGACACGCCGGCTCTTCTGGCTCCGTGACGAACGTCGACTCTACTCCAACGACACGACGAACTTCCTTGTTCAGGGGAGAGAGCTCCGTGGCTCTCACTTCAATGCGAAGGATGACCTAAGTTGGTATGAGATCTATGATAACAAGGGCTCCTTTGAGTTCGAAGATAAGCCTCTCGGTCAAGGAGCGGCACCTGCATCCTCTCAAGCCCCTACCTCCTCCACGACGCAGGTCACTGCTACCGCCGACAGCCTGCGCCGTGCTCCTGGGTCTACGAAGCGTTAGACTCCCCTCCCACCTCTGGCATGATCTACCTCTATCTCCTTTTGACGCTACTAGCGTCAGCCTTTTTCTCCGGAATGGAGATCGCCTTCCTCTCTTCGGACAAGCTCCGTCTCGAGCTTGACCGTAGTCGTGGTGGACTCTCAGCAAGCATCTTGGGCATCTTCTACGCTCGTCCCGACCGCTTTATCACGACGATGCTACTGGGGAACAATGTCGCTCTCGTCATCTATGGTCTGCTGACCGCCCAGCTTATGGAGCCTTATCTCCGTCAGCTCTTCGGCGATAGCGACACGCTGATCCTACTGACGCAGTCGGTGCTGAGTACCCTACTCATCCTCTTCGCTGGGGAATTCATCCCTAAAGTCACGTTTCGGGCGAACCCCAATCGGACGATGTCCTTCTTTGCGGGACTACTTATCATCATCTACGGCCTGCTCTATCCTTTCGTTTGGATTATCGGGCTGATCACTCGCGCCGTCCTATTCATCGCAGGCCAACGTACCTCGAGTGTCGCCATCCGACCTGCGCTCTCCTCACTAGACTTGGAATATTACCTGACCCATAGCTCGGATGATGGCCAAGCCTCAGGTATCGAGACGGAGGTCAAGATCATCCAGAATGCGATCTCCTTCTCCGACCTCCAGGTACGTGACTGTATGATCCCTCGCAATGAGATCGTCGGAGCCAGCGAGGCGTCCTCTCTGGAGCATCTCGAAGGTCTCTTCATCCGCTCAGGTCTATCGAAGCTCATCGTCTATCGTGAGAATATCGACGAAGTGATCGGCTATATCCACTCCAGCGAGATGTTTCGCGGGGAGAATTGGCAGGCCCGCATCGTCCCAGGGCTCTTCGTTCCCGAGAGTATGCCTGCCCAGACGCTCATGGCTCAGCTAATGCAGAAGAAGAAGAGTATCGCCATCGTCATCGACGAGCTAGGAGGTACGGCCGGCATGGTGACGCTCGAGGACATCGTCGAGGAGCTCTTCGGGGACATTCAGGACGAGCATGACCGCCAGCGCCGTGTAGCCAAGCAGGTCGATGAGCGTACCTTCATCCTGAGTGGGCGAATGGAGATCGACGACATCAACGAGCAGTTCTCGCTCTCACTACCCGAGGATGAAGACTTCATGACCATCGCTGGCTTCATCTTAGCTCATCATCCCAGCATCCCATCGCAGGGGCAAGAGCTGGAGATCGAAGGCATTCGCTTCGAGATCCTCCGCTCTACCAAGACAAAGATTGTCTTGGTCAAGATGATTCTCCCCGAGGATTAGCCGAGCAAGGCTATCCCTCCGCCCACTTAGCGCCTTCACGTCACATCATCACAGACGATCCTCGAGAGGTACTACGATCCACCCTTCTAGGGGATAAGTAGTACCTCTTCGCTATTTCTCTGGTCTCTTCCTTAGCTCTTCCACAAGCCTTCTCGAAGGAGGCAAAAGAGCCAGATGAAATCCACCCTACTCATTCGCTCCCCAAGCAAGCAGGTTTCTCCTTGACGGAGCTCTACCTTGGCTGGGACGAAGCTCTACCTTTACTAGAAGCAAGGTAAAGCTCTCCTCATCCGAAGCTATACCTTTCCCCCGCCCTTGCTTTCCCCTGCTACTGACGAGCCTCCACGCACATACGAGTTCATCTCCTACTCTCCTACCTCGCCCTATGCTCTCTCTGACACGATACACGAGGCTACTCCTCATCGGTCTCGTCCTTGTCCTAGCAGCACGCCCGCTCTGTGCTCGCCAGCGCACCTTCGATCTTGCTCACTATGGTGTACGTCCTCACCCAACACAGAATGCTTCCCCCGCCTTTCGGCAGGCCCTAGCCAGCATCCAGGCCGAGGTACAGGATGGTGACACCATCACGCTCCGTCTGACAGCAGGCACTTATCACTTCCTAAGTGAGAGTGCAAGTCAGCTTATCTGCTACATCTCCAACCACGACCAGCAGGCTTCCCCCCGAACCACAGGGATCTACCTCAAGGGATGGAAGCACCTCGGTCTCGATGGACAAGGGAGTCTCCTGCTCTTCGAAGAGAGGATGCTTCCCCTAGCCCTCGAGGCTTGCTCCGATGTAGAGGTGCAGGGCTTGACGATCGACTATCCCAATCCGATGATTACTCAGGTGCGCATCCTCAGCACCGATAGCCTTCGAGGGACGAGCTTCCGCACCGAGCCGTGGGTAAGATGTCACGTACGTACCGATAGCGTATTCGAGTCACTGGGGAAGAACTGGCGTCTACGCCCCTCCTCGGGTATCCTTTTCGAGCCAGAGAGTAAGCGTATCGTCTACCGAAGCTCGGACATCATCTTCCCCAACCGACGCATTCAGGCACTCGATAGCACGACGTTCCTCGCCCCCGACTGGCACCACCCCCGACTGCAGGCTGGCCAAATCACAGCACTACGTACGGAGGAGCGCCCGAATCCAGCCTGCTTCGTCGACCGCTCGCAGGATATTCGTCTGACGAAGATACAAGTCCGCTTCGCCGAAGGCATGGGACTATTAGCCCAAGGAAGTCGTGATCTGACGCTCACGCACTTCGATGTGTGCCCCAAGTCACCCGATGATCCACGCTACTTCTCGACTCAGGCCGACGCTACCCACTTCTCTGGCTGCGCAGGGAAGATCATTGTGAAGGATTGCCTCTTCGAACAAATGATGGACGATGCCCTAAATGTCCACGGTGTCTACCTTCGCATCCAGGGACGCCATGGTTCGCATGGGCTTATAGCTGAGTATATGCACCCACAGGCCTGGGGTTTCCCTTGGGGAGAGCGAGGGGATAGCATTCAGCTAGTGACTTCGGCGACCATTGAGCGCTTAGGAGAGCGCTACCACATCACCGAGATCTCCCCCCTAGACGGTAACGATGGACTAGGGATGAAGCGCTTCTTCATCGAGCTCGACAGAGCTCTCCCCGACGAACTGCCTTTAGACTTGGGCGTAAGCATAGAGAATCTCAGTCGCACGCCCGAGGTTATCTTCAGTCACAATACGATCCGTAATAATCGTGCTCGTGGGATCCTGATCAATACCCCTCGTCCGGTCTTAGTCGAAGGCAACCGCTTCGAGCACATAAGTGGTTCGGCTATCCTCTTCAGCACAGATAATAATGGCTGGTATGAATCAGGTCAGACGCAACAAGTCACTATCCGACGGAATACTTTCGAGGACATACTGACGAGTCTCTTCCAGTTTACGACAGCAGCCATCAGCATTCACCCCGTGATCCCTCAGCTGTGGAAGCAGCAGACGCCCTTCTACGGAGGCACCTTGGGGAGCATCCTCATCGAAGACAACCTATTTAAGACCTTCGATAGCCCCCTCCTCCATGCCATCAGCACCGCTGGGATCCTATGGCGAAGGAATGAGCTACGCCCCACGACGACTTACCCTGCTTTCCATCCCAATAGGGCTCGCTTCCGACTAGAGTCCTGCCGTAGCTATCGCCTGGAGTAGGCTAATTCTCTCTAAGGACTTCCTCTAGTAGCTCAAGTACATATTTTTGATAGCAGATAGGTAGTCCTATACTGCTCGGAAAAGAGTATATTTGTAGAGCAAGCTCACCCAAGATTTACCTTGATACAGTGAGCATGCCCTCAGATACGACACAAACAGTACACCTATAAAACATATGCAACACGTCGACGTGCTCCTTGGTCTCCAATGGGGCGATGAAGGAAAGGGTAAGATCGTAGATGTCTTAACCCCCTCGTATGATCTTATCGCTCGCTTCCAGGGTGGGCCTAATGCTGGGCACACACTCGAGTTCGAAGGAGCCAAGTATATCCTTCGCTCTATCCCCTCAGGGATCTTTCAGGGTGATAAGGTCAACGTCATCGGCAATGGGGTCGTACTTGATCCCATTCTTTTTGCAGACGAAGCGCTCTCGCTCTCCAAGAGTGGTCACGACCTTCGTAAGCGTCTCGTCCTCTCACGCAAGGCCCACCTCATCCTCCCCACACACCGCTTCATCGACGCAGCTCAGGAAGCCGCCAAGGGAGATGCTAAGGTAGGTACGACGGGCAAGGGCATTGGTCCGACATACACGGACAAAGTCAGCCGTACAGGTCTACGTATCGGAGATATTGAGCATAACTTCCTAGCCAAGTACGAGCAGGCTAAGCAGCGACACCTTACGCTTCTCCAGGCCTATAACTATCCTGTGACTGGACTAGAGGAGCTAGAGAAGGAATGGTTCGCAGGCATCGAGTATCTCAAGGAGTTCACCTTCGTAGACAGCGAGGCCTACATCAATGACGCCCTACGTACTGATCGTCGTGTGCTAGCAGAGGGAGCTCAAGGCTCACTGCTAGATATTGACTTCGGCTCCTACCCATTTGTGACTTCGAGTAATACGATCTCTGCAGGCTGTTGCACCGGGCTAGGAGTAGCTCCCCGTAGCATCGGGGAGGTGTATGGTATATTTAAGGCCTACTGCACTCGTGTCGGAGCCGGTCCTTTCCCTACTGAGCTCTTCGACGAGACTGGGGAGAAGCTCTGCTCTCTAGGTCACGAATTTGGGTCAGTGACAGGCCGTCGACGTCGCTGTGGCTGGCTTGACCTCGTCGCACTACGCTACACCGTGATGCTAAACGGAGTGACCCGCCTCATCATGATGAAGAGTGATGTCCTCGATACCTTTGAGTCTATCCGCATTTGCACAGCCTACGAAGTCAACGGAGAGCAGACGAAGAGCTTCCCCTATGAGCTCAATGAGTCCGTTCACCCAGTCTATACCGAGCTGAAAGGCTGGCAGTGTGACACCAGTAAGCTGACCTCTGCAGAAGAATTCCCCCAAGAACTTCGGGACTATATCGCATTCATTGAGCAGGAGATCGGTGTGCCTATCGCTATCGTCTCTGTCGGTCCAGACCGTGAACAGACGATCATGCTCCGCCCCGAGCTACTCCCCTGATTCTCCCTCCATATCCCTTGATGACTTACCAGGAAGCAGTCGAGTACCTCTACGCTGCTACTCCCGCCTTTCAGCAGGTAGGTGCTAGTGCTTATAAGCCAGGGCTAGACACGATCATCCAGCTGGATAGCCACTACGATCACCCACATCAGAGCTATCGGACACTCCACGTAGCGGGCACGAACGGCAAGGGCTCTACTTCACACAGCCTAGCATCGATACTTCAAGCGTCAGGCTATCGGGTAGGACTCTTTACCTCCCCGCATCTAATCGACTTCCGAGAGCGGATTCGCGTAGATGGTATTCCTATCGACGAGAGCTTTGTCTGTTCGTTTGTCGATGAGGTTCGTCCCTTAGTCGAAGAGCTTCACCCTTCCTTCTTTGAGCTGACGACGATGATGGCGTTCGTCTACTTCCGACACTGCCAGGTAGATTATGCCATCATCGAGGTAGGGATGGGCGGACGACTCGATAGCACGAACATCATCACGCCTGACCTAAGCATCATCACGGGCATTAGTAAGGATCACACACAGTACCTCGGTGATACCCTTCCCCAGATAGCTTCTGAGAAGGCAGGTATCATCAAGCCCGATGTACCTACGATCATCGGTCGAGCAGATGAAGCCGAAGTGAGAGAGGTCTTCTACCGACGTACCAAGGAAGTTGGTGCTCCACTCATCTGGGCACAGGAGGAAATCACCTTCTCCTCCGTCCGATCTAGCCAAGGAGGACAAGTCTTCTCTCTCGATCATGGTAGAGATACCTTCCCCAAGGAGCTATTCTTTGGACTTGGAGGTATCGTCCAGCGCTATAATCTCCCGACCATCCTGACCGCAGTGACCTTACTTCGACAACAAGGTGTGGCTATCTCTGACGAGTCTTTAGAGGCTGGTCTACGTGATGTCGTCCGAGCTACGGGGCTACGTGGTCGCTGGGAAATCCTTTCAAAGGATCCACTACTCATCTGTGACACGGGACATAATGAGGACGGGATCCGCTACGTCGTCGATCAGCTCCTGAGCCTAGGACGGCCCTTACATATCGTCTTCGGGATGGTCAATGATAAGGATGTCTCAGGAGTCCTAGCCCTACTTCCTCGGGAGGCCACCTACTACTTCACGGCAGCCTCTGTGCCACGGGCACTGGCAGCGGAGCATCTCCGGACGTTAGCTCAGTCTTTCGGGCTAGAAGGCACCGCCTACCCTGATCTTCCCACAGCCCTTGAGGAAGCCAAGAGACAGGCTAAGCCAGGGGATGCCATCTTCGTCGGCGGAAGTAACTTCCTCATCGCCGATCTTCTCCAGTATATCAACTCCTAATAATCATACACAATGGAACAAGTAACCGTACAAGCGGGGCAATCGCTACGAGATAAGCCCCTAGCTCGATGGGGCGCACTTACCCTCATTGCGCTGACGATGTTCTTCGCCTACATGTTCGTCGACGTCCTCTCTCCGGTCAAGACTCTCGTCGAGACAGAGCTAGGTTGGGACTCGACGATCTTCGGGCTTTACGGAGGAAGTGAGTTCTTCCTCAATGTCTTCGTTGGCTTCCTCATCCTCGCAGGGATCATCCTCGACAAGATGGGGGTTCGCTTCACCGCCCTCCTCTCCGGAAGTCTGATGGTCATCGGAGCACTCATCAAGGTCTATGCGCTCAGCACTACCTTCCGCAATGGTGGGCCTGGCTTCGATGCGATCAGTAGCTTCACGGGGGTCATCCACAACACCTTTGGCTGGAATCTCCCACCTACGGCTCTCTGTGCCTGCCTCGGATTCATGCTCTTCGGCTGTGGTACGGAGATGGCAGGTGTAACCGTCTCGCGCGCTATCGTCAAGTGGTTTAAGGGAAAAGAAATGGCTCTAGCGATGGGGATCGAGATGGCTCTAGCCCGTTTCGGCGTCTTTGTCATCTTCCGCCTCTCACCTTGGCTCTCTGAAAAGTTTGAGACTGTCCAAGCTCCGGTCATCTTCGTCGCCCTACTCCTCTGCATTGGCCTTATCCTCTACATAGCTTACTGGTTCATGGATAAGAAGCTCGATAGCGAAATCGGTGCCGAAGACGAAGAAGAGGAAGAGCCCTTCAAGTTCTCAGATCTAGGCAAGGTCTTCGGAAGCTTTGCCTTCTGGGTAGTAGCCCTCCTCTGTGTCCTATACTACTCAGCGATCTTCCCCTTCCAGAAGTTCGCCACCGAGATGCTACACTACAAGGTTGGCTTTGACCTCAAGGAAGCTGCAGACATCTTTAGCTACTTCCCTATCGGAGCGATGATCGTCACTCCATTCCTGGGATTCTACTTGGATAAGAAGGGTAAGGGTGCTACGATGCTTATCCTAGGTTCGATCTTGATGATCGTATGTCATCTGGTCTTCGCACTTTACCCCTTCGTCTCGGGTAGCACTAGTAGCACGTTTGTTGCCGTCGGAGCTATCATTCTACTAGGGATCTCCTTCTCTCTCGTGCCTGCTACGCTTTGGCCTTCTGTCCCCAAGCTCATTGATAATAAGGTCTTAGGTTCGGCTTACTCGGCGATCTTCTGGATTCAGAATATCGGACTGATGACCGTCCCCATCATCATCGGGGCTATCCTCGACAGCGTCAATAAGGATGTTCCTGCTGGACAGACTAAGGACTATACGCTGGCGATGCTCGTCTTCGCTAGCTTCGGTGTAGTAGCCTTCCTGCTAAGTACCTTCCTCAAGGCAGTAGACAAGAAGAAGGGCTATGGCCTTGAGCTACCTAACATCAAGAACTAAAGAGCCTACTCGCTAGCTTAGGCTAGCCAGCTCTCGATACAAGGCGCCCCGTCTTCCTCCCTAGGAAGGCGGGGCGTCTGACTTCTATCCCACCAAGAAAGAGCAGATGCCTCGGGCACTGTGCGAAAAGGTCTACCTTTCGTCTCGCAGAGCTATACCATTGCTCCACCTAAGCTCTACCTCTCCCCTAAGGATCCTCCACCTTCGTCAAGGGAAGAGCTCGGGCTACAAAGCAATATGGGGCAAGAGGATGAGTCTATCCTCCTGCCCCACGGGGTACTTGGGCTGATGTTACCCTAGCTCAAGGATGAGCAAGGGCGCTCAGATCGTCGCTAGCTCTCCTCCACGAGAGCCTGGATCAGGCTAGGGATGGTCGCTTCAGGAGCGATGAGCCTTACCTCTAGGCCGTGACTTCGGACGGCCGAAGCTGTTTGTTCGCCTAAGACTGCTATATCTAGACCTTGCAGTAACTGCTCCTGACCATAAGTCTGAAGAAGCTCAATTAGGTGATGAATAGCCGACGAAGAGCAGGCCGTCAGCCAGTGAGCACCTGCGAAGGCTTCTTGGAGCTCAGCCTCCGTATACTCGATAGCTCGATTGGCATAGAGCGGTAGCCTAGTATAGCTTAGGCCAGCCTCTGCCAGTGCCTTGGGCAAGGTATCCTGCGCTAGAGCAGAGCAAGGCAAGAGGATGCCTTCTCCTTGTGCTTCCTCTCCATAGAGCGCTAGGAACTCTCTAGCGAAGATCTCAGCATTATAAACCGAGGGCTGGAAGTCTGCCCGCAGACCATAGCCCTCCAAGGATCGGGACGTCATCGGTCCCAGCACCGCAAGTCGTGTATGCCCGAGGGAGCGACTATCCATCCCTGCCTCAAAGAGCAGACGGAAGAAGTACTCAACGACATTGGGTGAGGAGAAGATGATCCAGCGATGCTCCGTGACAGCTCGAATCAACGTATCCGAATCGACGGGCAAAGCCGACAGTTCGATGGTCGGCAGGAGGACAGCCTCCGCCCCTAGCGACTCAAGACCTTCACGAAGGGAAGAGGCTTGGTGGCGGGCTCGGGTGACAAGGATCTTCTTCCCTAGAAGCGGACGTGCAGTCCTCCCCTCACTCAGCTGGAGCACTTCCCCCACGACGAAGAGCGCTGGAGCTAGCGAAGAGAAATCTTCATCCGTGCGAGCAAACTCGCTCAGCGTACGTTGCTCAAGTACTTCGTAAGGCGTAGTCCCTCGGCTAACGAGCGCAGCAGGTAGCTCTTCCCTAGCTCCTGCACCTATCAGAGCAGCGCTAATCTTAGCTACCTGCCGAACACCCATATAGAAGACGAGCGTCCCGCCAAGCCTCGCTAAGCTCGACCAGTCTAGATCGGGCAAGCCTTCGTCCTCGGTATAGGCCGTAAGGCAAGTGAAGCTCTGACTCAACCCTCGGTGTGTGATGGGAATATCGAAGTACGCTGGGGCAGCTATCCCTGCCGTAATACCAGGGACAACCTCATAGGGAATACCCGCCTGCCTAAGGGCTAGCATCTCCTCACCCCCACGTCCGAAGACGAAGGGATCGCCCCCCTTCAGCCGAACGATATGCCTTCCCTTACCCGTTTGCCCTAGTTGTACGAGTAGCGCATTGATCTCTTCTTGCCCCAAGCTATGGGTGCCAGCTCGCTTACCTACATGGATACGTTCCACTTGGGGAGGGATAAGCGCAAGGATCGCCGGAGATACCAGCGCATCATAAACGACTTGGTCAGCAGAGAGCAAGAGTTCGTGCGCCCGACGAGTCAATAGTTTGGGGTCGCCAGGGCCTGCTCCGACGAGATAAACGGTATTCATCGGACGAGAGATTGGAGTTTGGGAACAAGCTTATTGAGCATGCTTTCTGTCTCGGACTGCTTGAAGTGGAGTGTATCCCGATAGTGCTTCGATCCATCAGCATTAGCCAGGAAGATCCGAAGCTCTACCTCTTCATCCGAGAGGAGGGCATGCGCCCCGAGGGGGAGCGCACATCCTCCCCCTAGGCGCTGTAGTAGGGAGCGCTCTAGACCGACCTCGTAGGCAGTCTTAGAGCAATGAATAGCCGTGAGTAGATCGGCTAATTCGTGATCATCTTCACGTAGCTGGACAGCAATAGCGGCCTGCCCTGGAGCTGGCACTAGTAGCTCTTCGCTCACAGCATAGCGCTTGGTCGTGAGCCCTAAGCGAGCCAGTCCAGCCTCAGCGAGTAGCGTTGCATCGAAGAGACCTTGACGTACCTTCTCGATACGTGTCTCCACATTTCCTCGAATGGGAGCCGTCCTGAGATGAGGGAAGTGCAGTGCTAGTTGCAGAGCACGGCGTCTGCTCGATGTACCGACGAGGGCCCCCTCTGGGAGATCCTCCAGTCTGACCGAGCCGATTAAGGTATCATGCGTCACAGCTCTAGGGAGGATAGCCCCGAGCTTAGTCCCCGGAGCTGATACAACAGGTAGATCTTTAAGACTATGCACTGCAAAGTCGATCTCTCCCCTATGGAGTGCTTGCTCCAGTTCCCCAGTGAAAAGTCCCTTATCCCCCGAGGCATCGAGAGCAAGCTGCTGTAGGCGGTCTCCCTTAGTCTTAATGATCTGGATCTCGACAGCTAGCTTAGGGAAGTGACGGAGGAGGGCTTCCCTCACGAGATGACTCTGACGGAGCGCTAACTGACTACCTCGAGATCCGAGAATGAAGGTGCGAGGAGAGGTCATAGTGGAGGTAAAGTCTGATGAATGTGGGTAAAAAGTAGACGAAGGGCTTCACTATACTTACTCGTCGATGACTCTTCGCTGAGCTCTCGTAGAGCCGAAACGATCGCTGTGGTATAGGTGATCCGGAGATGCTCATCCCATTGTCCGATGAGAGCCTTTGTCTCTTCGTCAAGCGTGTTAGGCAGATGGCTAAGCTCCTTATGAAGTATCTGCTGAGAGACCTGCTGGATCAAGCCGATGACCTCACGTACCTCAGCGGCCTCACACCACTGGATGAAGTCAGAGACCATAGACGCTAGATAGCTAGTCAGAGCCCCCTGATCTTGTGGGTGCAAGAGCTGTCCCCCCCTACGGCGTAGGTCATCGATCGTATAGAGGTGTAGATGATGGTACTCCTCTAGGGCGGGATCGACATTACGTGGTACGGCTAAGTCAAAGAAGACCTGTGCTCGTGGCTCGTGGGGTAAGACCTCCTGCGTGACAATAGGGCTGAGAGAAGACGTAGCGACGAAGGTAATGTCATGCGAAGCTAGCGCCTCGGGAAGCTGATCCTCTGAGTAGACCGACGTGATGCCGTGCTTCGTAGCGAAAGACTCAGCACGTGACTTCGTCCGATTATAGAGTGCGAAGGCAGGATGCTCTAGCTCTCTCAGACGATCGGTAATGACCTCGGCCATCTGCCCTGCTCCTAGGATCAGGACTCGCCTATCAAGGAAGTCGGGAAGGTGCTCGTAGAGGAGATCAACGGCAGCTGATCCAGCCGAAATCGGCGTAGCCGAAAGGAGATATTCAGACCTCACTCGCTTCGCTGTCTCAAAGGTTCGGTGGCAGAGACGTGAGAGGACGGAGGTCGTTTGGCCTGCTGCTGTCGCCCGTCGGTAGGCCTCTTTGATCTGTCCAAGTATCTGCGTTTCTCCGAGCACCATGGACTCCAGCCCCGAAGCCAACCGGAAAAGGTGAAGCACAGCCTCCTCTTGGCGAACGGTAACAAATATCGATTCGTCCCCTCGATGCCGTACTTGCTTGAAGCGATAGAGGCTCTCTAGGAGGCGAGACTCTAGCTCTCGGGTGATCTTCTCCGAGCTATCGTAATAAATCTCTAGTCGGTTACAGGTCGAGAGGACAATAGCTCCTGCTACCCCCTCCTCCTCTTTCCAGAGACGAACAAGTGCCGTAGCCTCTTCGCTCGTCAAGGCAAAGAGCTCTCGACGCGAGAGAGAGGCCGTCTTATGATTGATACTTATGAGTCCGATCATTGGATCATAGCTTGTAGAATAAGTTCCTTCTGCTGCTGATAAGCCTCGTGTCGCTCCAGCTTCTCCTCTGGAGTCGTAGCACTCAGATACGCCTTGCGCAGCTGAGCTAGAGACCGTAGCTCCTGCTCCGCACTAGGAGGGAGCTCACCTAGCCAATGGTCACGCAGAGCGACGGCTACCTCGGGCAAACGATAGTCACTATGTACCGAGAGCGTAATACCAGCCTGATGAGAAGTAGCGCCAAACTGAATGTTCCCCGCATCTGGATCACTCAGGAGGGAATAGAGATAGCCTGCCTCTCGCCAGCTATGGGCAAAGGCTCGTTCGGCTAGCTCATCGCCGATCCCGCAGACGATGATCCGGTAGGCAGAGATATCTTCCTTCCCCGAATAACGCCCCTCGATCCAAGTGAAGCTCCCTACCCGATAAGCTTCTTCCAGCTGAGGACAAAGGGAATCAGCTAGGACGGTGAAGGGAATTTGACGCTCGATCAATCCCTGAGCCTTACGCCATACCCCTCTACCACCACCGATGAAAAGGACGGGAAGCAGATCTGCTGAAAGGAAGAGAGGCAAATGGTACCTCGAAGAAGCAGTAGACTCGACCATCACTCCTCTAGATCTCTTCCTATGATGAGGCTGGCTAAGCTCAGCCCGATCAAGGAGCGAGCGATCATCCCAGAAGTGTTCGGCAGGCCGATCGGCAGTCAGTCTCCCCTCCTCAAGAAGTAGGATACGGTCAGCGAACTGACTAGTTAGCTCCATGTCGTGTGTAGAGAGGATGATCGTCTTACCTGCCTTATGTAGCTCAGAAAGGAGCTCCATGATACGTCGCGTATAGCGCTGGTCTAGTGCTGCGGTAGGTTCGTCGAGCAAAAGGACTTCGGGCTCCATTGCCAAGATAGCTGCTAGCGCCACCCATTTCTTCTGTCCCTCGCTAAGCTGGTGTGGTGGTGTATGCCGAAGGGGCTGTAGCTCATAGGCATCCAAGGTAGCTTCGAGGCGCTGATGGAGAGCCTCTCCCTCAAGGCCGAGGTTCTTCAGTCCGAAAGAGATCTCCTCTTCGACAGATGGAGTGAAGAGCTGGTAGTTAGAATTCTGTAGGACGAGAGCGATATGCTTACGTAGATGCACCCGATCGCTGGGCTGTACGGCTTCTCCATGTAGCGAGAGTGTCCCCTGCCAGCTCTCCTGTAGTCCCGCCAGAAGTAGGAAGAGGCTTGACTTCCCAGCACCATTATGTCCGATGAGGGCAATACGCTCTCCCGAAGAAATCGTAAGGGAGAGATCCTGTAGGATCATCTTCTCACTTGTATAGCCAAAGCTAATGTTATCGAGAGTAAGGATCGACTGACCAAGGGGTGACGTCCTAGGAGCTTCGACAGCCTCCTCTTCATATCCCCGAGATACAAGTCCAATGTAAAGACGATCGGCCTCGGTCTGACTAAGGATAAAGGTACGAGCCAGAAGCATAGCGAAGTGCTGTAGTTTCGTCTTCAGTCCTCCGAGGTAACCTAAACGGCTCGTCTGAGCAAGGCGGATCTGTCCTGCCGTCTCCTCTAGCATAAAGATGTAGCGATAGGTTAGCTCGATCAGTTCGACAAAGAGCTTCGGTACGCCCAAGCTACGCAAGACCGCATACAGACGATAGATAGGAACAAATGAAAGAAGAAGCATCATCGCACCAATGGAGGCGTAGCACCGCAGAAAGGCTTGTAGAGCGGTCTTCATTCCTTGGGCTGTCAGCCCCCAGCCTCCCAGGTCTAGCAGGAGCTCGCTACTCGTAGTGCCCTGACCGAAGGCTATCGGGAGGAGCGAACATAAAAGGAAGAGTCCCAAGACAAATAAGCGTCTCGTCAGCGCTATCCGCTCTCCCCCCCTCCGAGCATAGAGGAGCAGGTACTCTCCCACTGCGATCGCCAGCAGTAAGACTGGTGATGAGAGCCAGAGAGCCGTCACAAGAAGCAGGAAGCATAGACCTAGGCAGATCTGCTCCCGCTGGAGGGTCATCGTGAACGTTCGTTCTACCGACATGCTTAATCGTGCTTCTTCGTCGACTTCGTTGGGGAGAACTTCCGGCGAAGCAGGTAGTATCCCCAGGCAAAGAGGGCTATACCGAGAGCGACCTGTAAGGCAAAGAGAATAGGCTCTAAGGCTTCCGATGGCTCAAAGCTCTCCCAGACGGGAGTTGGAGTAAAGCCTGGTGTCAGTTGGCCGATCATTTCACCCGCTTGGTCATCCGTCCCAGCCCCGATATCCACATATCCAGCGAGGATAGGGAGAGCCAATGCCCCGAGAGCCAGCAGACCAAAGCTCCAGCTGATCCAGCGGTTATGCATCTTTTCGCTGGGCGTAGGATCGAGAGCAAGGGATCGTGTCGGCATCTGACTCTTCTGTAAAAGACCAAAAGTAAATGCCGTCAGGATCCCTTCCAGGATAGATAGGGGCACCTGAGTCACAGCGAAGATCCCCAAGAACTTCCATGCTGCTCCCATCACCCCCGCCACTGCATCGGGGTAGACCACAGCTAGCTGAAAGGAGGTCACGACATAGGTCGACATTGAGCCAACAAAAGTCGCGAGGAAGATCACCAATCCCTGAGGTAGACGCAGGTAGCTGAGGAGACGATAGAGCCCATAGGCGATGAAGGGGCCAGCGATAGCCAGCGAAAAGGTATTGGCTCCGAGCGTGCTGATCCCGCCGTGGGCTAAGAGGAGAGCCTGGAAGAGCAGGACGACGACCCCAACTAAAGGCATCGAGAGCGGGCCTAGGGCGAGCGTACCGAGCGTCGTCCCCGTCAGGTGGGAGCTACTCCCTGCCACCGAAGGCATCTTGAGCGCTGAGAGGATGAAGACATAGGCTGCCGAGAGGGCAAAGGTGCTCTTCATCTTCGCCGACTCCTTCACGAGCCGAGCTACGAAGCGGTAGCTGTAAAGGATAAAGGGTAGCGAGAGAGCGTACCAGATAAGGCACCACTTCATCGGGAGGAAGCCCTCCATAATGTGCATGGCTCCTGCGGGCTCGAGCGCTAATAGCGCCCCCAGCGCCAGGAGGTAAATTCGCTTGATCATCGTAGTATAAGGGGTAAGGTAATAAGTGGATCCTGGAGGAGATGTAGCCGACTTGCTATACAGCACACACTTCGTCATCGCTAAGGTTATCCTTGGCTCACGCCAAGGTCTACCTTTCTCAGCACGAAGGTAGACCTTCTCAAGCGTGAAGCTATATGATCGCCAGCAGGAGGATCTAGACCATCTGCAGGCAGGTGGTGTAGTGCTAGCGTTTGCTCTCAGCCTCCATCAGGTGATCGACCCAAATCTGGCGTAGGGAGGCGAAGTCTGCAAGCCCCTTCATATGGCAGTGCTCAGGATCAATGCGGTAGCCTTGTGCTTTGAATCGCACCTTCCAGCTCTGCTCTTCGAGAGGCTCTCCCTCCTCTTCGTCACCTGCGAGGTCATTCAGCGCATGGTCTCCAGCGACAGACATCAGAGGGAGCAGGTTGAGCACCGTACCTGCTGGAGCGACCTCAGCTAGACGCTCAGCGACATGATCAAAGAGCATGGACTCATAGTCCACCGTCCCTACCAGGATGCGAGGAGAGAGTGTCTGCAGGTAATCATAGAGCTGACGATAGCGATCGTTAGCCTCGGGGTACTTATCAGTATGGTTTCCATGTCCCATTAAGAGTAAGGCCTCTCCTCGCTCGATACGGTCTCTGAAGAGGGAATAGATCGCATTCCCTACCCGCTGGATATCGGTCTTACTCCAGAGAAGCGGGACACCAACAGTCGTAGGGATCGTGGGGAACTGCTTATGGAAGAGCGGTAGGTAGCGATCCTCTATGAAGGAGTACTCGAGACCAGGGATGACATGGAGCGATTGGATACTGATCGAGCTGTAGCCAGCTTCGCCTAAAGCCTCTAACCACTTATCTGTGGTGAAGTATTCCTCGCCCGTCTTCTCCTTCCACTTACGAATACAGAACTTCGAAGTAAAGGCCATATAAATATCACGGTCAGGGAAGCTCTCCGCAAAGGTCGCCTTCAGTCGAGCAAAGGTCTGGTGTGGCCCCTCGTAGGTACTCCCGAAGGTAACTAGGAGCAGTGCACGATCATGCTGTTTGGTTTGGCTTACGTAGTGTAGCAGTTGGTTTTGGTCGGTGGTAAGCATAGTATAGGGTATATGAAGCAGACGCCGAACCCCAATGAAGGGTTCAGCGTCTACTTAGATGATTAGAAAGCTATCTTGATGCGAGTCGGTTTGCTCTCCTGCCAGAATCGATTGATCCCTGTGACGACGAAGGTGTACTTCGATCGGCGTGGCATAGCTGGCAAGACATAATAGGGATTGGTCGAGAGACTAACCAGGTACTTGACATCGGAGATCTTCACCTTGCTCCCTTCGGGGAAAGCATAGACTGCATAGAAGAAGGGCGACTCTGGGTCAGTAGGCTCGTGCAGATCATCCCATAGGATCATATGACCATCTTCATTACGGTCCTCGAGCAGGAGAGGGATAGCCTTCGGTGTCTTGGTCTTCCCTAAGGCTCCTCGATATTCAGGTAGGAGTGCTCGGTAGTTTTGGTAAACATGGATCAGGCTATCGCCTATCCCTTCATAGTTTTTGACCAAGTCTTCAGCCGACCACCACGAGTTACCGGAAGCGTAACGACGGCTCAGTGCGAGCTTAGTCTCTAGCTGTCGAGCATCCATCGTACGGACGACATGCTGACCGATGTAGAGCTGCGTGGGCTTCTTCTTAGGTAGATGCTTACCCCACCAAGTAGTCAACTCAGCATAATCAGCAACCTTGAAGCCCTGGTTCCAATAGATCTGCGGGATGACATAGTCGATCCATCCCTCCTTAGCCCAGTGCAATATGTCCGCACTCAAGTCATCATAGGCCTGTAAACCACTCGTCTTACTGCCACGAGACCAACTCCCCTGATTACGATAGATCCCGAAGGGGCTGATCCCAAAGCGTACCCAAGGCTTCGTCTCAAGTAGTGTCTGGCGGATCGTATAGATAAGTTGGTTGACATTCGTACGGCGCCAGCGATCCTTTTGGTCAGGTTCATAGCCCGTCGACAGTCCGTAGCGACTGAAGCTCTCGTCATCATTCAGCTCCACACCGTCCTTCGGATAAGGATAGAAGTAATCATCGAAGTGGATCCCATCTACATCGTAGCGCTGGACAATGTCCTTGATCACCGAGGCAATGTAAGTAATGCTCTGCGGATTGCCTGGATCCATCACCAGCTGCTTGCCATACTTAATATAAAGATGAGGGAAGCGACGGGCTGGATGGTTAGACGCTAGAGGGACATCTGTATTAGATGCTCCGCGATAAGGGTTAACCCACGCATGAAGCTCCATACCCCGGCTATGGCATTCATTGATCATGAAGCCCAGCGGATCCCATGGCTCAGCAGGAGCGACCCCTTGTGTCCCCGTGAGGTAACGACTCCAGGGCTCCAGCGAACTTTGGTAGAAAGCATCTCCTTCGGCACGTACCTGGAAAAAGACCGCATTACACCCCATACGTTGAAGCAAGGCCAGACGATTGCTCAAGAGCTGGCGTGCTTCATCACGAGATAGCTTGGCATACTCACCTCGGTAAATGGTAGGAAGCCAAGCTGCACGAAACTCACGCTTGATCGGTGTATGTGGATTAGCCGAAGGACGATGCTTAGAGGTATAAACCGTACACGAGGCCAGTACTCCCAAGCAAGCAGAAAAAAGTAGGAGTCGTAGGATGGATCTCATACAGATATGGAAGACGTAAGAATTAGGCTAGGTGGAGTGTCGTATAGGTATAAATGATCCACTGAAGGAAGGCCATGAAAGGCAGGACGAAGAGTAGGCTATCGATGCGATCGAGGATGCCACCATGCCCAGGGAGGATGCTTCCCGAATCCTTGGCACCCACACTGCGCTTGATCATAGACTCGAAGAGATCTCCCCAAGTAGCGATGATCGAGATCAAGACCCCATAATAAGCCTGCTCCCAACCTAGGAGAAGACCAGCTGCAACAGCCGATGCTACAAGCCCACCGAAGAAGCCTTCCCAGCTCTTCTTAGGAGAGACTGAGGGGAAGAGCTTATGCTTACCAAAGGTGGATCCTGCTAGGTAAGCCCCCGTATCATTTACCCAGATACAGACAAAGATGGCTAGTAGAAGGATCGACGTCCCTTCATCAGTATAGAAGATGTTAGCCATACTCAGGAAGCCCCCTACATAGATCTGCCCGAAGATTACCTTCGCTAGATCAGTAGGCATAGCCTCTCGCTCGCTATAAATACTGCGAACGAGGATATAGAGCAGATAACCAGCATAGGGGACGAGAAGGAGACTAGCCTCTATCCCCTTGTCTGCGATCTCATGGGTAGACCAAAAGAGATACACTGTAGCAGCTGCATCGGAGATACGACGTAGGGGAAAGATCCGATGCGTAGAGACTAGGTTCGACCACTCCCAGTTTCCTAGGAAGGCAAGTAAACCAAAGACACCCATATAAAGCCAATGTCCCCGCAGCAAGATAGCTGCGAGGATCAGGCCGACATAAAGTGCGCCGAAGATAGCACGCTTGACGAGATTACTGTTCATTACTTATTGATTAGGATAGGGATTAGCTTACGGTCTCTACAGGCGCATCATCTGCAGAGGGGGAGGCAGGCGTTTCAGAAGATTGAGCTTCGCTATTCAGACGCATCAGCTCATCGGTGCGACTCTCCCAGGGACGTTTACCAAAGATACGCTCGACATCCTCCGTATAGATAACCTCTCTATCGAGGAGGAGCTGAGTGAGCTCTCTGAGTCCGGCCTCATGCTCACGGAGAAGCTCCTTAGCACGTTCGTATTCCTGAAGGACGATAGCACGAGCCTCTTCATCGATGAGCTCTGCCGTGCGGTCACTATAAGGCTTAGTCAAGCCGTAGCCATCCTCCTGCATATCATAGTAGTTCACATGAGGGAGCTTATCACTCATCCCATAATAGGCTACCATGGCGTAGGCAGTCTTAGTCGTATGCTCTAGGTCATTGGCTGCTCCTGTCGAGATCCGACCTAGGAAGACGTCCTCAGCAGCACGTCCTGCCAGCGTGGCACACATCTGATCTCGGAGAGCCTGAGTCGTGGTGATCTGACGCTCTTCGGGGAGGTACCATGCAGCACCGAGAGCTCTACCACGGGCGACGATGGTGACCTTGATCAAGGGATTAGCATACTTCAGGAACCAGCTCACAGTCGCATGCCCCGCCTCATGCAGGGCTATGCTATAGCGCTCTTCCTCCGTTGTGATCTTATTCTTCTTCTCTAGTCCACCGACGACACGGTCGATGGCATTCATAAAGTCTTCGCGAGAGATAAATTCCTTCTCTGCTCGGGCGGCGATCAGCGCTGCTTCATTACAGATATTCGCTATGTCTGCTCCAGAGAAGCCAGGCGTACGACGAGACAAGAGATCCACATCTACCGTATCATCTATACGTAAAGGACGGAGATGGACTAGGAAAATCTCCTTGCGGTCATGCACATCGGGTAGATCGACATAGATCTGGCGGTCAAAGCGTCCCGCACGAAGGAGAGCTGGATCTAGGATCTCGGCACGGTTCGTAGCAGCTAAGACGATGATCCCACTATTCGTACCGAAGCCATCCATCTCGGTGAGGAGCTGGTTAAGCGTGCTCTCACGTTCGTCATTACCGCCCCCGAGGCTGTTATTCTTACCTCGTGCTCGCCCTACAGCATCGATCTCGTCGATGAAGATGATACAGGGAGCCTTCTGCTTGGCTGTCTGGAAGAGGTCACGGACACGTGACGCTCCCACACCGACAAACATCTCTACGAAGTCAGAGCCCGAGAGTGAGAAGAAGGGCACATGAGCTTCCCCTGCGACAGCCTTAGCCAGCAAGGTCTTACCCGTCCCTGGAGGGCCTACGAGAAGCGCACCTTTAGGGATCTTACCCCCTAGATGGGTGTACTTAGCAGGGTCCTTTAGGAAGTGAACGATCTCCTGTATCTCCACCTTAGCTTCGTGTAGCCCCGCGACATCCTTGAAGGTGACGGAGGTAGCGTCCTTTTCGTAGAGCTGAGCCTTGCTCTTCCCGACATTAAAGATACCACCGCCCATACCGCCAGCACCACCAGCGGAGCGACGAAGGATAAAGCCCCAGAAAAGAATGATCAGGATCAGAGGACCAAAGTTCAGCAGAAGGCTCACCAAACCTGAGCGAGACTCCTTGTAGACGACCTTCGCCGTGATCCCCTGTTGGTCATAGAATTCAGCGAAACGATCGACTGTCGGGATCTCGGCCACTACGCTACGATCACCCTGCATACGGCTCTGCCCCAGCATACGTGGAGCATCGCCAAAGAGGCTATCAGCCTTCTGCGGGACTAGGATACCCTCTGCGGTCTTCTCCCCACGATCCACTATGATCTGAGAGAAGGCTCCCGAGCGAGCCAAACGCTGGAATTCGTCCCAGCTCTTATTCTTGCTCTTCCCGAAATCCATATCGAAGAGGAAGAGACCACCTAGGACTCCCAGGATAATGATGTAGATCCACATCTCGGAGAAGCGGAAGGGCTTCCGTGGAGATCCCGTGCGATTATTCTTTGCCATGCGACTTGATTAGTCTATATCATAATGTATCAGGCAGGCTCATCCTTAGCAAAGAGATGATGACCACCTACTCTCTGCTAACAAATGCCATGCCATCTTAGTTGCCCAGCCTGAGGTCTCCCGATGGGATGCCCCTACGGCTTCGGCACGAAGGAGTAAGTCCTCTGGCACTTTCACCTATCAGCACAAAAGCATTATCTTTGCGCTGTCTCAGAGAAAGCTAACCTCTGGGAGCAATGCCCTCGTAGTTCAACGGATAGAACAAGAATTTCCTAAATTTTAGATAGCAGTTCGATTCTGCTCGGGGGTACTGCTATGATTCACTCGCCCACTGTCGTCGCTTGATGAACGGTGGGCGAATGTCCTTTCTATCCGCCACATAAGCGCTATCTAAGAGCTACCATGAGGCTCTTCAGCACCTATCGTAAAGAGTGAGCGGTCACGTCCCTGACGCGTACGGCGTAGATAAGGGATATGACCGCTCAATATGTGACCCAGGAGGGACTCAAACCCTCGACCTTCAGAACCGGAATCTGACGCTCTATTCAACTAAGCTACTGAGCCCACTTACACCACACTGAGAGTCGACTCTCTCGTGAGTTGGGGCAAAGATACAACATTCTCGGCTAATTCCCAGCTAGGCGAAAGGCGCTCAGCACCTCAGCAGAAGGCGTCTCCCTCTACCACCTCCCCTCTACCAAGTCACGACCTCTCCTTGGGGGAAGATAAGCCTTAGGTCAAGTAAAGCTCTACCTCTCTCGTCGAAAAGGCTAAGCTTTACACAAGTAAACCTAGACGTTTATCTCCATCGAGAGCTAAACGCTAGCGAACAGAGCTAGATCGCACCCAAGAGATCCTCTTATATTGGTAGTCATTAACCTAATTTAATCCCTACATTTAGGTAAAATAACACATTTTTACCTCCTATCCATACCCTTATGCTACTTTTGTCACGCCAGAAGTAAAGGAGGGCGAAGTGCACAGCTTATCCACTCCTAAGGCTTAGAATTGACTATTTATCCAAGAGAAAGACGAGTTCATCTCTTGCCGTAACCCACTTCACTAAACTCAATATGAAGATTAGCCAACTGACTATAGCCTTCCTCTTTGTGTCGCTAAGCACACAGGGTAGGCTCACCGCCCAAGTAGCTACAGACAGCGTAAGCACCGAGCTATCTGCGGATACCCTCTCTAAACCCAACCGTGCAGGCAGACTTCGCTCACCATTACATCAACGATATGACATCCGTGGACAGCTCACAGATGTCAATGGCGTCCCTCTAAGCGAGGTGAAGGTCTACATCCTAGGGACTACCCTACAGGCTCATAGTGGTCGAGGAGGCTTCTATCACCTGACAGGGGTACCTGCTGGCAGGCATATCCTACGCATTCAGGCTCTGGGATATGAGCCCCAAGAACGCCTAATCGTCTTCGGAGGTAGAATAAACGCCGACTCTCATCAGCATGAAGACTTTATCCTCACGGAGCGAGAAGACCTGCTACCAGCAGTAGACGTCTTAGGGCGTAGAGAGCAGACCTACAAGAATACGATCTCCTTCGCAGGAACTAAAACCGCCACACCACTACGAGAGGTACCCCAATCTATCGGCTACGTGACCAAGGAGCTCATCTTAGACCAAGCAGCGGTCACCGTTAATGATGTCGTCAAGAACGTTAGTGGGGTGAATCAATACTCTTTCTACAATGATTTCTCTATCCGTGGCTTCAGAACGACAGGTAATCGCAACTCGGGAAACCTAGTCAATGGGATGCGTTCGCAGACAAGTCTCTGGCGTCAGTCATCCTTAGCGAACGTAGAGCGAGTCGAAATCATCAAAGGGCCCTCCTCTGCTCTCTTCGGGAACGCAGCTCCAGGTGGCGTAATCAATCGTGTAACTAAGAAACCGCTAGACGTCATCCGTCGATCAGTCAGCCTTACGACGGGTAGCTTCAGTACAACACGAGCCTATACCGACTTCACTGGTCCATTAAACGAGAAAAAGACACTTCTCTATCGTCTAAATCTCGGCTATGAAAGCTCTGACAGCTTCCGAGATCTACAGGGGCTCTCCACCTATATTATCGCCCCCTCCTTGAGCTATCTCTTATCTGAGCGCACCCAGGTAGGTATGGATCTCGTCTATAACCGTAGCCTCGGGAAGCTCGATCGTGGTGTCGCCATATTCGGAGACGGAGATCTTTTCTCCCGCCCCATCTCAGCTACGCAATCTGCGGCCAATGACTACCTCAAGGAGAACAACGTCAATCTAACACTCAATCTATCCCACCAACTCACCCAAGGATTACTCTTCAATAGCACCTACCTATACTCCTCCTATGACGAGGATATGCTAGAGCATTCCCAAGACAATGCCTTCGTCAAGAAAGCCGATGGACAGGAAGATCTAAACAAGGTGCTTATGCGTGTCACACAGCGATTGCGCCACTTCCGTAACCATAGCTTCAATAATTACCTCACCTGGGATCTCCAGACCAAAGATATCAAGCACAAGATCCTACTTGGGTATGATTACTTCGCTACCGACCTCTTACCTGGCTCTTCGTATATCGAAGCTGGAGGCTATCTCTTAAAGAACGGGCGTACAGCCAAGGACTTCGACAAGGATAAGGTTAGCAACTACCTACTGGACAAGGAGGGCAACCCTCGTACCAACGTACCTGCTTTCGATCTGAGCTCTAACCAAGGGAATCTCTACCAAGATATCTCTAAGTATATCTATTCACCTAAAGAGGTGCGCCCTGCTACGCAATATGCTCAAGGCATCTACCTCCAGGAGCAACTCTCTTGGCGAAAGCTCCAGCTACTCCTAGGAGCCCGACTAGAATGGTTTACCGATGTGACTAAATCAACGGCGGGCGTCGAAGCTAAGACGCACCAACATGCCTTTACCCCACGTATTGGGCTCGTCTATAACGTCCTCTCCTCGACTAATCTCTATGCTACGTGGATCCGAGGCTTTGAGCCTCAGAGCGTCACGGTACAGAGTAATCCTGATGCAGGTGGACCCTTTGATCCGCTCAAGAGTGAGCTCTGGGAAGTAGGCCTCAAGGGTGACTATCTGAAAGGACGCCTCAGTGTCACCGCAGCTCTCTTCGATCTACGCCAACGCAATACGCTCTACAATGCAGGGGTAGCCGGAGAGCCCAATCTCATGGTCCCTATCGGAGAAGAACGCTCTCGTGGCTTCGAGCTTGATATAGCTGGCTCCCTACTACCCTACTGGAGCGTCGTAGCTAGCTACGCTTTCAACGAGGCAGAGATCACCAAGGCACCCACCGGAACTCGTGATCTCAACCTACAGCGCCCAGGCACCCCACGCCACTCGGCTAACCTCTGGACTAAGCTCATCATACCCTCCGGAGCTCTACGAGGTTTGGGTATCGGCCTCGGCGTCAACGGTGTCTCCGAGCGCCTTGGACAAGTGGCCCGCCGTGCCCATGTCGTCAGCTACCCTGGCTACGCCCTCGTCCATGCAGCACTCTACTATAAGATCCATGCCGTACAGCTCCAACTGAACCTCAACAACGTACTCGACAAGCACTACTACATATCTGGGTATGACCGACTACGTTCCTTCCCTGGTGCTCCTCGCAATGTCAATCTTACCGCTACCTATCGTTTCTAAGCGTTCGCTCCTAGCCTCCTTCCCCTGACGGCATCAGTTCGTCCTCCTCAAGGCATACATTCAGATAGCCCCACCTTCTCTGTTGTCAGAGGAAGTGGGGCTACCTCATTCTCCTAACGCAAACCCTTACGACCAGAAAGCTTTACCTCTCTCGGCGAAAAGGCTAAGCTTTACACAAGCAAACCTAGACGTTTCCCATGACCAAGCTAAAGGAATATAAGAAGAGATGATCGAAAGAGAAATAAAAACACGAGCCTTCGCTTTTGGCAAAGACTCGTGTATAGCGGGTTTATCTCGTCTAGGTGCGCCTAGCGACGTACACGGATCGTACGAGATCCACTAGCCCCGATGAGGCGGATGAGATAGATCCCTGAGGGGAGAGAGCCTAGAGAGAACTCGGTCTCAAGAGCCCCTGTGAGCGCTTGGGTCTGCAGGAGCTTCCCCGAGAGACTGAATACCTCGGCCAGACGTAGACCTTCACCCTGCACACGCAAGCGGGCTTCGCCTGGGAAATACTGCCAAATGGGAGCAAAGGCAGACGCTTCATCTACGGGAGTTATTTCGGGTTTCTTCTCCTCCTCTGGCTTGTTCGGCTCTTCCTCTGGCTTCACTTGCGCCGGATCTAGAGCTTGGATGATGCGGGGATCTCCTCCCTTAGGCGTAGCACTAACCCCTAGGAAGCCAAGGTAAGCCTGCCGCAAGACCGTAGGCCAGAGGTCGTAAGTCTTACCCGAGCGCACTCCTTCGACAGCGAGACGGTAAACGTGCCCCAAGGTCAGCTGCTCCGCTAGCGATCCCTTAAGTGGGACGGTCTGAAGCTGGGCAGGCTGGTCACTATGGGCAAGGTCTGACACACGCGAGATTCCGCAGAGGATCTTAGACCCAGTACGTACATCCACGAGAGAGATACGGACTTCGTCCAGCTTAGTCTCATCGGTAGCTGGGCGTAGTAGCTGGAGACGAAGGCGAAGGTTAGGCGTCTGCTCCAGATCAAGTAGTGTATAGGCTCCCAAAGCCGTGACGGGATCTGTCAGAGCGCTCGCTTGGAGCACCTCCAGAGATCCAGCCACCGGCTCATGAACCTCGATGAAGAGATCTTCTTGGAGCTTATACTTCTGGACTGCTACCTTCTCATCAAAGCGCATAGCCTCTAGCTCTACTCGATATTTCCCCGCTGGTAGTCCTGCTGGAATGCTGAGCTGGAAGTAGACAAGCTCCGTACCCAGCGGACGGAAGGTCACTGGGGACGCTGTCGTCGTCGAGCTGATACGCTTGCCAGAGGCATCCAGTAGGTGAAGCGACAGACTAAGATCGGGATCAATACCTGTAAGATTCTTCAGGAGAAGGCCGATCTGCACCTGCTTACCGGCAGTGATATGTCCGTGCAGGGGCTGTGCCATCGGCTGTAATCCTCCGTCTACGCTACTCTCTTGGAGTACCGTGACCTTTCCTTGGTTTAACTCAAACTCTAGCGAAGGCGTCTCCTGCATTGGGAACCACGGCATCCAAGTTTGCTCACCCTGACGCTCGCTACTCATCAACCTAAGGCTATAGACTCCGTCAGCTAAACCTTGGATAGGTAGAAGATCCTGTTCCTTCGCATTGATCAGTCCATCTTCGGGGAGCGTACGATAGCCCCCCTTGGGGTGATACTTCGAGGGATAGACCCGCAGGAGCTGACCTGCATCATCATAGAGGCCATAACCATAGTCTCCAGTGAAGCTCTTCCCCGTCCGATTGACTACGTCGCTCATCTCGACGACGAGTCCATCTCTCCGCTCACTCACTAGATGAATGTAGCACCCGAGGTTAGCTCTCAGGCGAGGACGAAGGAGCTCATGCTCCGTATCGAGGGGCATACTCCCAGCTTTCTTAGGGTGTAGGGCGATCAACTGCAGGTTAGACGAGAAGGTAGGACGACCTTTACCCTGAAATTCGGGGCCCAACTGACTTGGATTGATTACCCTTAGGGAATAAAAGCCATCACTCACTCCATCCCAACCGAAGTTCATGTGGAAGAACCCCTGTGCATCCATCCCATCGATCACCCAGGCATGGCCAGCGCCACCTCGACGGTTCTCCCCACTAATGTAGAGAGGGCAGCCAGCCCGAAGCTCTTGCTCTACGAAGGCTTCCAAGGCATCTTCCCCCAGGAGGCTCTTCGTTAGTATCTTGCTCGCCTCATAGTCGAAGTAATCTTGCATAGCCTTCGGGACTTGTTCGGAATAGGCTCCGCTAGAGCTGGGCGTATAGTTCATATTGACAGCGACACCCACATCATACATGAGCCTAGATACTGACGTGAAGCGAGGTGCATCTTCGGGGTAAGGATAGCCATTCCTCTGGTAGAGCTCGCTACGCCCATAGACCGGTAGCATCTGATCCCAGTGATAGGTATGCTTGCTGAAATCTACCGTACCGATCTGTGGATTGAAGTGCTTATGTGAGCCTTTCCCCCGCAGAGGCCACTGGTGGTAGTACATGATCTGTGCGACCGCCGTAGCAACGCACCCACTTGGCGAATGCGAACCATTGAAGAGCGGAGTCAGAGAGTTATACTGGTAGCCTATTTGCCCCCACTTACTCTTCAGCAGAGGCGTGATCGGCTTCTTCATCGGCTGGGGGAAGTCGATCCGACGAGCTTCCTGAGCAGACGAAGATGCAGGCATCCAGCTCAAGAAGATTGTGCGAAGCCCTTCCGGAAGGCTATCCAAGACGAAGCGTCCCTGCGTGCTATAGCCGAGAATGGCACCACGACTATCGTCCTTACTTACGAGGACGAAGCCTCCAGCACCCTCTTCCCGATTGTAGACATAGAAGGTCGGGGTCTCTTCTCCCTTCAGTATCCCGAGATTGCGCCCGCCTTGAGGCTGCACAGACTGCAGGAAATCGTAGGCTAGCTTCGTCGCTCGAGACGGATCCACCGGTCGAGCATGAAGTAGCGAGTGAAGTGAGAGGAAAGCAACAGCTACGTAAGCTAATGGACGAATATGCATAAGACTGAATTAGAAATAACGTTAGCAGGACTACCCTACTCGGCTAACTTCGATCCAAGGTAGACTGCAAGGAGTCCACCACAGACGCTGAGCACCACATAGGATAAAGCTCCGAGTAGATACCCCTCTCGCAGCTGACTAAGAAGCTCTGCTGAAAACGTGGAGAAGGTCGTAAACCCTCCACAGAACCCCACGATGAGCAGACAACGAAGAGATAGGGAAACCTCCGAAGAGAACTCTCCCATTCGTCCCAAAAGATAGCCGATGAGGAGCGAACCTAATAGATTAATGCCCCATGTAGCCCAGGGAGTAGGTTCGCCCCATAGTCGTGCCACACCATAGCCTAAGAGGTAGCGGAGGAGACTACCTGAGCCTCCTCCGATGAAGATGTATAGTAGGTGCAAACTACTCAGCTGATTCACGACAAAGAGCTAGATACGCTCGAGGACGAGATCAATGAGCCCCTCGATGCTACCCTTGTAGTCCGTATTCATATTCTGAGCCTTACGCCCAGCGATGATACAGCATACCGTCATCGCACGATGCCCCATGAGGGCGGAGAGAGCTGCCAGAGAGGAGCTCTCCATCTCATAGTTCGTCAGATGACGTCCTTCGTAGTCGAAGGCTTGGATCTTCTTGTTCAGCTCGGGGTCATGCAGGGGGAGACGAAGCTGTCTACCTTGGGGACCATAGAAGCCATTGGCTGCGATCGTATTCCCACGGAGAATATCCTGCTGACATATCTGTTCGATGAGGCTTGGGTCGGCTGCGACGACATAGGGACGAAGGCCTTCGATCGACCAGTCTAGCTGCTTCAGGAGCTCAGCCTCGAAGGAGCGGTTGCGAACACGCTCCGTATCTCCGTAGAAGTAAAGGACACCGTCGAAGCCGATAGAGTGCTCGGCAGCGACATACGTACCTATGGGGGTCTCATCCTGTAGCCCTCCGGAGGTACCGACACGTACTAGCGTCAGCTGACGGAAGGATTCCTTCTCCTGACGTGTATCGAAGTCGATATTCGCCAGTGCATCGAGTTCGTTAAGCACGATGTCGATATTGTCCGTGCCGATCCCATGGCTGACGACACTGATACGCTTCCCCTTGTAGAGGCCTGTGATCGTGTGGAACTCACGGCTGGTAACATTACATTCGATATGGTCAAAGCGTGAAGCCACCATATCGACACGAGCTGGATCACCGACCAAGAAGACGCGATCAGCTAGTTGCTCGGGACGCAGATGAAGGTGGAAGATCGAGCCATCACCATTGATAATCAGCTCGGAGGATGGGATAGTGCGCTTAGTACTCATAAGTATTTCGTTGTATCTGTTGCTCTTAGATCAAAGCCAAGTCTACGACTCTGTCCTACAAAGATAACCTAAACTCTTCGTCTGTGGTTAGTTTCCCCCTTAAAAGGGACACCTTTCCCTCCCCCAAACGATAGGAACACAAACGACCCATCCAAGGGAACACCTTCCCGAGCTAAGCCCTAAGGCCGAGCAAGCTCGTAGGCTCAGGACGATCACCCAGCTATCAGAAAGAGCGAAGGTAAACCTTAGCTCACATAAAGACTAACCTCTGCTGGAATAGACATAGAGCTTTCCCAAAGCAAAGGTTAAACTCTTCCTCCCCACCCAGCAAGCTTCTCAACAAGAAAAACCCGATCAAGGCACCTTAGAGACCTTGATCGGGTTAGATTTTGCTTCAGCTCAAGACGAGGAAAGCTCCTCGCTTGGATGAATGAAGAGGATTATCTCCGAGACTTCCCTCGGCGCTCCGTCGAGGGTCTCGTGACCTTCTTCTCTGAGAAGCTACTCTCGGCAGGAGATGACGCCTTGACAACTAGAGGAGAAGCCATAGATCTGTCAGTGAAGAGCCCAGTCAGCAGGCGCGTAAACGTAGAGCGCACATCCTCGGGGACAATACTTCCGTTGGCGATATAGACGACGCTATACCACTTCTCGTCCCGCTGTACGTAGCCCGCATAGCCACGTACGCCACGCATCGAGCCACTCTTGAGATAGGCAGTGATCTCGCTAGGCACATCCAAGCTACGCACCGTCCCCTCGACACCTGCACGTGGCAGGGAGGCAAGGAAGGAGCGACGCACCTTAGGGTTAGCCCAAAGATCCGCCAGGATACGTGTCAGTGCTTCCGAAGTCAGTCCACCCGTAGGACTTAGGCCCGATCCATCCTGAGGGAAGAAGGAGGCATCCGTCAGCCCAAGTCGCTCCTGCCAGAAGCGACGCATAGCGACAGGCTGACCCGAAGCACGATCTTGGGGCTCATTGAGCACATAGGCCAGTGCTTCAGCATAGCCATTGGCACTGCGGAAGTTGGTGATCCTAGCGAGCGTGTCAGCTGCTAGCGAGCGATAGAAGCCGATGGTATCCAGCCCACGCATAGGCTCTGTCCCATAGACGACTTGAGGAGCTTTATCCAGCGGAATGCCATAGCCACGGAGACCCTCAGAGAGCCAGTGAGCAGCGAAAGCAGGAGGATCAGAGAGAGGCTGACGGAGGTAGACCCCTTGTCTGCCCGCACGCACCGAGCCAGCTAGCATAAGGCTATGGAGCTTGGGATGGAGCGAGAGGTTAAGGCGATTGGTTGCCCCTCGGGAGAACTCCTTCTGATAGGGCAAAGGAAGCCCCGCCAGCTGGAGATCCACGCCTAAGCCTTCGCCTTCATCGTAGAGATAGAGGTCAGCGTAGTTGTCTGCCAGACTAAAGCCCGAGACAGGTACAGCGTAGTAGTGATCGAGATCCTCGTCTGGCCAGTGTTCGCTATAATAAGGTGGGGGGAAGCCTGCCATATCCAGCAGGAGACGCCCAGAGATACGCTTGATCCCACGTGCTAGCAGTAGGTCTCGCACCTGACGAACGAGTCGCCCAGGTCCTGCGATGTAATGCGATCCGAGCGAGGGATCCGCAGATGCCCCTAGGATAAGATCGCCTCGCCATGTGCTATCGACGAGCTCTCCGCGTAGAGCGATAGGCATATGGAAGCGGTAGTCCCGACCTCGCATGGATAGGAAAGCGCCCGTCGTAGCGATCTTGACAAGCGACGCTGGGCGGAAAATCTCATCACTGCGGTGACTGAGGATCGTCTCCCCCGTCTGAAGGTCACGCACTAGGATCGTAGCACGTACTCCGGGGCGAGAGTCATAGCCTTTCAAGAAAGAGAGTACCTCTGGTAGTGGAGCAGCAGCTAGGCAGGTACTCAAAGCCAAGCTTAGGGAAAGGAAAATAGAACGGGTGATCGACATGGTTTATGGAGTCCGACGATATAAAAAGAAGGGCTACCCACGCAAATGCGCAGATAGCCCTTGAGGTGACTGAGGATACACCATGCTCTCAAGCACGGCATCCACTAGAGGATGGCTGCTTACTTGCCACCCTTAGCCATCGCACCACGAGCCGCACGCGTGAGCTTGACAGCGCAGACGACAGCGTTCTTGGCGTTGATGACTTCGAGGCCTTCGAAGGAGAGTGCGCCCACCTGGATCGTCTTACCAAGACCGAGCTCGGTGACGTCGATGAAGAGCTTCTCAGGGATTTCGGTATAAGGAGCGCGAACCTTGAGCTTACGCATTTCAAGGCTGAGCTTACCCCCTGCCTTCACACCCTCAGCGTGACCGGTGAGGACGACAGGCACTTCCATCACGATAGGCTTCGTAGCTTCTACCTGAAGGAAGTCGAGGTGGAGGATAGCATCCGTCACAGGGTGGAACTGCAGATCCTTAAGAATTGCCTTAACCTGACGGCCTTCGATGTCGAGGTCGATAGCGAAGATGTCTGGAGAGTAGACGAGATTACGTACGCCATCCTGGCTTACGGTGAAGTGAACTACTTCGTTGCCTCCGTAGAGGACTGCAGGGATGTGGTCGCCTGCACGTAGGCCCTTAGCAGCCTTCTTGCCAAGCTCGGGACGGAGCTTACCGGCGAGTGCGAATGACTTCATTCTTTCTTTCTAATTAATTGTGTTACTCAAAATTAGTGTCTACTAATTTCCCATCACACGAGTCCGAGGCTAGATTCGCCTCAGGCGTCTCGTCTACGAGATAACCGTAAAACGCTGGCAAAGATACACCAAAACCTCCATTTATCCTAGCGAGCGTCGCCTTGCTCCCCCATTCCCCTTCTCGAAGAGAGGATTTTCGCATATAAGAGAATAAATTTTTGCATAGGAGTATATACATAGGAGTATATACATATATTTCTGTATATAAAATCTAACTACCTTCGCATAGAGATGAAAGCACCTCCGCATGGGGGCAGAAAAGCACCCGATCACGACTAATTCAATACACCGATTGATTAAGATCAAAGCTGTCGAAAGAAAGGCCGGCTTCGGCAAGAGTAATAAAACCCTCTGGTATCCGGCGATCCACTTACATTCGGATGTAAACTTCGAAGAGTTTTCATCGAGCTCGTAGCGGACGAGACGACGGTCTCTTCGGCTGACGTCAAGGCGGTTTTTGACCGAGCCTCGAGGGTGCTCATTCACCTGCTTCAGGACGGCAAAAGCGTTGATTGTGGCGACATGGGCACCTATCGTCCCAGCATCACGGCCAAGCCTGGCTCGGGCGTCAACAGCGCCGAGAAAGTCAGCGTCGAACTCGTGGACAAGACAAAGGGCATCTACACGCCTCGCGTCAAGGTCAAGACCGCACTCAAGAGCGTCCGCCTGGAGCGTACCGAGCGTGTCCTCGATGTGGCTTACAATTCTCTAGAAAAGAAGAAGTCAAAACCTCAAGGCTGCAATTCTTCTTCCGCCGACAGCGACGGCTCCGCCGGTCAGTAACACGGCCTTAAAGAAGACACGTCGGGGGACGATCCAAGTCGGATCGCCCCCCCCGACGTACGTTTAATCCAGAGCATACTCAACACAAAATGAGCCATGGAGAACACCATGCCTTTCCTTATGAGGTATAACTCTGCTCTCTCGAAAGTTAATCCCTAAAGGGGATGCAATGGATTTAGATTCTTTACTTTTGTCATAACAGAATAGTATATACCAACATCAATAAAGTATGCGACACACAAGGATACGCCTTGAACATGAGCAGTTCAAGCAATTGACATAAAAGCAAACAAGGACAACCATAGCGCAAAACATGGAAGAGATGTGCAAGAAATATAAGCTAATACACATAGACCTCTCCGAGAACGCAGGAGTAGATCTACGCTTCGTTCGTGCGCTAGAGCTGGGCAAGACCATGTTTCGACTTGATAAGGTCAATAAAGTATTCGAACTTTGCTCCAGAGTGTAGCCCTATACCTAGGAAACAAGAAGAACAAATAGACTCACTATTCAATCCAATAGCAATAAATGCAAGAGAATATTATCAATCAATTCGGAGACAGATCTCTTTATATAGAGAGAAATCACGGCGACATATATTTGGCAAATAACTATACAAGAGACCCAGCTTCGGCTTTCACTAGAGGCTCAGATGAGTTGCTGGGATATACGCCTGCTATTTGTCCTGAGATTCCGCGTCAAGAGGTTGATTTGATTCAAGAGTGGATAGAAAGCAAGAGTGACGCTACCGATAGGTCGACCCGATTAGCCCTGCTATATGGCAAGGCAGGTATAGGCAAGTCCATTGTGATGCACAAGCTATTAGCGCATTTACAAGGACGAGAAGATTATCTAGTACTTGGAATTAAATCCGACCTTGTAGAGTTTACAAATATGGATGATTTGCGAGGGAAGCTTTACTTGCCAAGACCTATAGAAGATGTCATTCGTGAAGAAGCATCAAAGCGCAAGAGGGTAGTGCTCCTTGTAGATCAAATTGATGCCCTATCACTATCTCTCTCAGCCAATCGTACCCCATTGCGTTCTCTACTCAGTCTAATCAGGAGGCTAGCAAACATCCCCCATGTCAGGGTCGTGATCTCTTGTCGCCCCTATGATTTGGAGTATGATCCTGAATTACAGAATCTGAAGATAAAGAATCGATGGGAACTAAAGGAGCTTAGTAAAGAGCAGGTTTTGCAGACCCTACGAAGTAATGACCACAACGAAAGCATGGATGATAGGTTAATTAGCTTCTTAGCTAATCCGCTACATCTGTACCTATTCTTAAAAGTAAGGCCTGAAGAGCGATTGACAGATCCTCTGTCTACAAACTTACTCTATCATCAACTGTGGAGCAAGTGTATCAATAATGCGAGTACTTACCCAGTCAGCAAAGCTAGGCTTTTATCCCTGCTTGATACTCTCGTGGATACTATGTATCAGCGTCAAGAACTCTCTATTCATATAAGAGAGTTTGAGACTCAATATGAGCAAGAACTTAGGTATTTACTGACCAATAATTTATTGATTGAATCTAGAAATAGGCAGATCCAATTCTTTCATCAGACGCTTTTTGACTATGTATATGCTCGAAGATTTCTAGAGAAAGACAAGAGCCTATTGGATGAGCTGAAAGGCCAACATCAGGGATTATTTATCCGAGCTGCGGTAAAAAGTATATTGATGTTTTTGAGAGAGCAGAACCCGAAAGAGTATCTATCTACACTAGACCAATTATTATATAACCAGGAGGACAATGGACGAAGTATATTTCGATTCCACCTAAAGTCCCTTGCTTTACAGACACTAGCCAACTTTGAAAAGCCGTTACGATGTGAGTTAGATTTAATATCTCGAAAGATTTACCCCAACCCTGTGTATATGGAGCTAGTCTTTAACTCGGTCTATACCTTAAACTGGTTTCATGCTATCTGGGAGATTATAGACAACAAGGGAGGCTGGAAAGAACTATCTAAAACTTATCGAGAGCTAGCCATAACGATGTGCCGTAGGCTTCTTTGGAGGGATGTAGACTCTGTGCTTGATAAATTAAGCACAGAGCTAAACTTTGATGACGAAGAGGATCGCAAATATCTAGAGAATGTATTGAATTTCTATGAATTGGACTATAGCGGTGATAAGTTCGTAGAATTGTATTCGAAGCTTGTCGAGGGACGTAATCCTCTTCAATATATAAATCTACTGAACAGCAGTATCCAAGGAAATCCAACCTTCGTCTATGCTGAGCTGAAAGAGAATATCAGACTGCAACTCCAAGAAAATAAAGAAACTTTCTTTCCCAATATCAGTGTATCTTATGATGTGGGTGAGCTTTATAAAAAACTACTCAAGGAGCATTATAGCCTCGCTATTGGTTTCTTGTTTGATGTACTTACTCTAATTTACGAAACCACCTCTTATGAAATAGAGGAAAACGATGATATACGTCGCTCCCTCACCTTTTGGAATTTTCACAGAACCATAAAGGGGGACTTTCATTACAACTTTGTAGAGGATGTAATGAATATCCTTATAGACACACTACTTGAGCATATTGATGACAAGGAGACTATCCAATATATACTTCAATTAAGTAGAAGTAGATATGGAGGATTTGTATTTATAGCCTTATATATCTACACTTCACATCCAGAGGTATTCAGGGATAATCTTTGCGAACTCATCTGCCAGCGCGAAGTGCTAGCCAATGCTCCAAGCTGGGTGGAATACCAAGCTGTTGAAGCCTTGAAGGCTTCTTTTGTATATCTCAACGAAATGCAACAGAAGTCTATCATTGATAGGATTCTGACCATTCATGACAAAAGCGAGTACAGACTAGACAAAGAGAAGGTGAAGTGGTGCAAAAAGTTTGGGCATCCTTTCCTCGATATAGATTTGCACCGAGGAATTGCACTGAAGTCTATCCCTCTAACAGAACTAAGGAGAATTTCATGGAAAGCTTACCAAGAACGTCAGAGGATTGAGCGCAAATTTCACCCTAAGCGATTGGAGAATTGTCAGCCAAGCAGAATATCAACTCGCTTGGGTGACCCCTCTCTGACTCAAGAGCAAGGGCAAAAGATGAGCCCAAAGGCTTGGCTAAACTCGATGCGTAAATATATCAATGAGAGGGAGTCTGCGAACTGGGAGGCACCTAGCTTGAGAGGACAATGTATTCTATTTCGAGAGGTCGTGAGTCAAGACCCTGATAAGTTCACCGATTTGATTAAGCAAATAGCTTCTGATGAGCTAATCCCTCTGGCATACGCACAAGCAGGGTTAGAAGGACTAATCCAGGCTGGCAGGATAGATGATGCAGTATGTGTCTTAGAGCATATGCTTATAGCAGTTAATCACGATATAAACTCAGACCACCGAGGATTCCGTATTCTCACCCTGCTTTTTGCTCTTGATAATATTGTTAAACAAGACCACATACCCAAACTAGTCGTTCAGTTACTCTGCCAAACCTTACTTGAGGCTAAAGAATCAAAGCTAGAGGAGTATCAAAAAGATGAGGACGCTATTACGATTGGGATTAATCAGCCTCGTGGGCAAGCAGGGCACCTATTGGTAAGATGTGCTAGAGAAGATAGTGGGTATAAAGAGGATATATTCAGTGCCATAGAAGCCGCCGCAGGTACCGCCTCTGTATATACTAGGGCTGCGATATTGGCAGAGATGGCTTATCTCAATTTCTTAGATCAACATAGGAATGTGCGTTTGTTTAAGAAATTGATGTGCGATTATGATCCAAGGCTTATGGCTTTGCCTATCCACAACTACAACCCCCTTGTATATTTTGTTAATTATGCTCTGGAGGAGCTTATGGAATTCTTCCGTCATGCTATAGAATGCCCCAATTGTTATCCGAAACAGATAATCATCCTATTTCTAGCATGGTCGCATAACAACAGGGATGAGCGTATCAAAGAGATGCTTGATACTATGTGTAACGCTAGTCAAGAGGCAAGACTATCACTACTTCGCTTCCTCGGCTCTCTTAATCAAAGAATAAATGAAGATGCTCTACTCTATATCCAAAGTTTGATGAAGTCTCAGTTTGAATCCTTTGAACTGGGCACAGCCTTCGACCAGATGTTCTATCATATAGATCAATGCCCACAAGAGTATCAGGAAAAGATTATAGATACGTACATGAATACTCTTTTCTTTAGATATGAAACTAGCGGACTTATTCACTTCTTGGCAGGCTACGCGATTAAATATCCAGAGCAGACTTTGAGATGGTTGGAGAAGATACTAGAGATCCCACCCTCTAGTAAAGCCTACATATGGAATCAGATTGTAGAGGTGATCATTCAGGCTTATAATGGTATCAAGGCATTTAATCAACCTGATTATAAAGATGCTTTGGAATATGCTATGGACTTGATAGATAGGATTATGCAGCATCCGAGTAATAGGTATATGATTTCCGACTTCATGAATAAACTCGATAATGAATAAGGAATATCAGCTAGATCAGCTTATGAGGGTGTTGCAAAGCTCTCAGCTCCAGTCTGGTTTGTATTTACTCGACACGGATCTGAATGACAATGACTTGGAGACTTTCTTGAAAAGCATCAATGATTGCCATTATATCAAAGAAGTCTTGCCCCCCACGACAAAAGGTAATGAATTGGAGCTGTTCTTAGTAGGTCTACATTCTAGCTGTGATAGAAACCTGGATGTTTCATTCGATCAACTCGTTACCTTGGAGGGCAAAGCGAAAGATACTCTCCTTTATATACTCCTCGTTAATGTCTTGAAAGGGGTTTGTCATAAAAGGATAAATGTAATTCATGTATGTGGAGAAGTAGACTTGTCTTCTGTTTGTTCAGAAGACTTACACAAACTTCGTGCAGCTCTATTTCATAACAGCGAAATAACCCTGGTAATAGGTCGGCAACAAAGTGAGATATTTGGGGAAGATCCTATTATAAAAAGAATATTAATGAAAGGAAAGATTAGAATGTCTATGGAATTAAGCAAGGTATATATATCGTACAAGCACGATAGTAAATACGACGGAGTACTAGATAGCATCAAGAAAGGGCTTCGGAGTCATGGTATTAACTTCTCAATTGACCAGAATAGTCTTCTATACAAAGACAATATTGAGGAGTATGAAAAGGAAATAGGTCAGGCTGATAGGGTCATTATGATTATGACTCCTGATTACTTCCATTCACCGGCCTGTATGTTTGAAATGACTCAAATATTCGAATATGGAAGAGTGGAAGAGCGGGTTTTCCCGATTGTAGATATGGGAGATATCCCAAGAAATGGAGATGGATTGAGGCAGATAAAAGAGTTTTGGCAAAGCGAAAAGGAGAAAAAAGCTCAGGAGCTAGTAAAAGAGCCTGGCAATTCAAGATTTCGAATATCCGAGATAGAGAAAATCGATAATATCATATGTCGGCTAGATGACTTATGGAAGTTTATCGTTCACGTTAATACGGGAAGTATAGATGAGCTAACAAAGGACGATGCTGCTATGCTGATCATGGCTCTAAAAAAGTCTTTGCCTATGCCCTCAGTTGATAGAGAGATGAATGGATCATCACTTTTGTCAGCAGATACGAAGCCAACTACGCCTCGAGCAGTTAGCCAATATGGAGATAAGTCTATCTATATAGAGAACAATTCAGGAGATATAATAATAAGCTAATCAATCTATGCTCAAAGTGCTAAATCAACAAGGTTAACACATAAGAGAAGAGATTACCAAGCAAATTTCTTGCTTGATAGCCTCTTGAATAAATCTAGGGAAAGATCTTACCTCAACTAGATAGTGCTACGAAGAATCATATCACTTCGTATCCATCAGATGCCCAGATGCCCGTCGCCAGACGGGTTGCTCGGATGGTTATCCGAAGCGCCTCCTCCAGCATCAGGCGTGGACTTCTTGGGCTTCTTCGTGCGGGGAGTGACCCGCTCGAAGCTCACATCGTCCAAGCGGAAGTACTCGGAGTTGGGTCGGAGTATCACGCGAGCTTCGGTGATGTGGGTGTTGGCATTAAATTCCTCTCCCTTGGGTACGACCTTGCTCTTGAAGCTAGGCTTCAGTTTACCGA
>ERZ773010.12-NODE-12-length-148165-cov-8.704274_pt1 | contig 148165 bp, 152 predicted proteins | sample MGYA00580842_ERZ773010 | MGnify/ENA primary metagenome ERZ773010 (study PRJEB29015, sample SAMEA2737982) | human oral metagenome | biome: human oral; feature: human-associated habitat; material: dental | place: China | collected 2107 ... | reverse complement strand
AAAATAAGCAGTGCGGCCATTTAAGCGGCCTCTTTGTAAAAGTAAGGATAATTGGTCCAGTTGACATAGGCCAGGTTGGAAAGCACGGAGTATTCAAAAAGGCTCTGGATGTTCATTTCAATCTCCTTGTGCAGATTTACGCGCGGGTTTGAGAGTGGCAAGAATTAGCTCTTTATAGCTAACTCTATTCGGATATTCTGGTGTCGCTTCCTCACCACAATGCCAAGGCGAAAAGCCTGAACCCGTTCCGGTCAGGCCGATAAACAGGCTGTCAATGAAAGAGGGATAGATATCAATCCGTATCAGCTCGCCAAGCACTTCCCTTGTCCGTATATTGACGACCATGACGCTCTCCATGGAAAAGTATTTATACAAGACAACCGGGTCTTTATACGTTATTTCATACTCCGACGCATATTGTTTCACCCGGGTTGCGACAGGCTTTCCATCTTCAATGGTATGCCTGGTTATTATCGGGTTGTCTGGAGTACCTCCGCCGCTTTCCACAAACGAAAAACCATATTTTGAGAAATATTCAATATCGTAATCCCACCGAAACCCGTCCGCCTGCGCCGTCTTGTAGACCTTCAGCCCTGCGTGCGCACGACATAACCGGCTGGCTTTGTAACTAATATAGAATATTTCCAGCAATGGCGCGGAAATTAAAAAAACGGCAAGCGCCAGCGGAATCGACCAGCGCAAGAATTTAGGCAGTTTCCGCAAAAGGACGGCAATCAAGAATGAAATAAAAAGCGCCAGCGGGACATAAACAATCACATAGCCCGCCATGCCAACACCGGTCATGTAGAAATGGTCGAACATGTTTCTATTTTCCTTATCTTCAAGTCAGATCATACATTGAACGGGGAAAAGTGGCGCTGCAGTAGGTTTATTCGTCACTTGGCAGTAGATTGAAAATCTGCATAAAGTAATAAAAACGCGGCAATTGCCGGCAACCAAAGCCAGTTTAGGTATCGACGGTATTGTTTTTTCTGTATTTCCAGAGGCTATCCAATATCTTTTCACAAAATAGGTGGCTTAAATATCAGTAAATCTAATTAGATTCTTTTTCAGGGCAAAATAACTGTGCCTATATCAGGCAGTTTATAGGAATTTAGATTCTTCGGCTTTCTCGGTGATAGCTTCTTCATTCAAACTTGTTAAATTGACATAAGCGGCAGAAGCCAGTTTAGAATATTCATAGTATTGAATGAAGTTGGACATGGCTTTTCCTTTCCAATAAAAACATTATTACGGCAAAGTTTTTAACTTGGTTTTCTTAGGCTTAAGTGTTTCTTGCCACAAAGATGGCTCTGGTGTTTTTGGACAGCTTAGAACAGGAGGGCCCAATAAACCCAGTATTAATGCTTCATATGTGGGGAGAATACGATATATTGTAATACTCTGAGAAAGAATCTCTCCAGTTTGAATATCTACAACTTGCCTTCCACCTTTTTCCAGTTTCCATCCAATCGTCTCAACTGTACGAAAAGGGGTGGGTTGGTAGGCATAGCGCTGATAATATCTTGCTTCCGGTACATCTCTTAAGGTGACCATGACCCGGTTGCCGGTTCTTTCGAGATGCCTTGCACTGCCGTCAGCCAATATATCTTCGTAAAATCGAAAACCCATTTCTTCAAAATCCGCGACTCGGGTCGGGTCGTATGGAAACTGCTCGCCTTCGGTCACATCTTTTCTTGTCAGGTCTTTTCGGCTGAAACCGCATCCTTCCACCTCCACCTGCCGATACACTTTAACGCCGGCATCCTTGCAGGCTTGTGCGAAATGCCAGGAAATCCAGGCTTCTTCCAGCCAGGGAAGCAGAAGGAGAATAACGGCAAGGCTTTTCAGCCCGCGCCATATCCACGGAAATCGTTTTACGAATCGGCGCAGTATGACTGTGATGAGAAAAATCAGGAACGAATAGGTCGCAATTACGATAACGCCTATCGGGGTCAGAATGTAGCCGTCCATTTCGGCTCCTGGTGAGGATTAAGCTTCGATATCGAGTTGCATGCTGAATTCGGTACAGGTGGCGTAGATGCCGCCAGTTTTATAGGCAAGAAAAGCTTCACGCAGATCCTGAAGCATTTCCTCACGACAGCTTTGGACAGAAGAATCTGCTCCCATGCTGTTAATAATGTCGGAAGACCTCGTATCCCTGATCTTGCCGCTGTAGAGCACCGTCGTCGCATCGGCATTGACGCCCTGGGCATCGATGGAGACCTTTCTGGCCAGCTCGGCAAGGTCGGCCTTAAGGGCATCGCCGGTAGATTTCAGGGCCTTGAGTTCTTTCAGTGCATCTGTGTAGTCCATGTTTATCTCCTGTCAGGCTTCGATATCGAGTTGTTGACTGTATTCGGTGCAGGTAGCGTAGATACCCGCTCCACGGTAGGCAAGAAAAGCTTCACGCAGATCCTGAAATATTTCTTCACGACAGTTTTGGACAGATTCAGGAATCTTGAAATCATAGACCTTGAAATGCAGCCAGCACGGTCCGCCTCGCTCCCCCTTAAAAGCAAGGCCTTCCCGCTTGAACCAGATCAGTTCGCCTTTCCAGTAGAAGGTCCAGGTCGAGATGCGGGACAGCTCGTCCCGCCCCATCGCCACTTCACGCAGGTAGATGTCGCGCGCCCGGTCGATCGTCCAGTCTCGGCTGATGGTTCTTCCTGCGCCTAACAAGGAATTGTCTATCGCTTCCAGCCCATATTTTTTAACATCTGCTTCCGGGATTCTTTCATTGACAAAGGCCATGGTCTTTCCTCCTGTGCAGAAGCTGAGGCGGGTTTGAGGACTTGTAGAATAAATGCTTCGCTATCCATGAAGCGACGATGTTCATACGTACCGGCGTTTCCATAAGCAGCATATCAGGCTGCGTATCGGCCACCAATGGCTTTTTCTGCCCGGCCGCTGGCAGCGTGAATTTTGTCTGCTTTTTCATTTTCCGGGCGCTGCGGTAAGACAGCCGGGGTAGAAAGCGGATGAAAAATGGCGGCAGAGCCGCAGAAAGCGGCTGCAGAGGGGGCGTGTTCGAGCAACGGCATGATCGGCGCGCTGCCGCCGTGGCGGGGCGCTCGTGCGGCAGTGTAAGAGCCAGCAGTTTGCCCGTAAAAGGCAAATTGCCGGCTCGGTCAGGAGGCAGGTGCCCTACTGCTTGCAGATAATAATGTGGCCGTCGTCCTGGCGGATGTGGCCGCTCGTTTCCAGGTCTTTCATGACGCGCGTGACCATTTCGCGCGAAGCGCCGACGACCTTTGCCATATCCTGTTTGGTGAGTTTGCGGCGTACCTGGCGTTCGCCATCGACTTCTTCCGACAGCTCCAGCAGCAGCTTGGCGACGCGGCCGTAGGTGTCCATCAGCGCCAGGCTTTCGATCTTCCAGGTGGCGCGGCGCAGGCGCAGCACGAGGCTGCGCATGATGCTCAGGCAAAGCTCCGGGTTTTCCATCAGGGTGTGGGTGAAATCCTCGCGGGAGATTTCCAGCAGTTCGCAGTTGTCGAAGGCGACGACGTCGGCCGAGCGCGGTTCGCCGTCGATTAGCGCCATTTCGCCGATGCATTCGCCTTCGCCGATAAAGGAAAGAATGACTTCGCGCCCTTCGTTATCGCGGCTCAGAACCTTGACGCTGCCGCGTATGATGATGAACAGGGATTGATCGTCGGAACTGTCGCCGCCATAGACGATCGTTTTATTGCGCGGAAAGCTGCGTCTGACGGCGACGCGGGCGAACATCTGCAACTGCGCGTCGGTCAATCCTTCAAACAGGGGAATGTTTTGCAAGGCGGCCAGTCGGGCCTGTTCTGACGATAATGCGGGCGCTTTTGCCATAGTGAACCTCCTTGGAATACCCCCGGCAAGCGAGGGTCTGCGTTATTTAATTGGCAACGCGCCCGATTGTACGCCATTCACGCGGCATCGCCCATTGCTTCATTTTTCCGTTCTCCATTTTCCGTTTCCGGCATTCCTCTTTTCCGGCGACGGGCGGCATCGCTGCGGCGATCCGGCTGCGTCAGGGCGTACAGCGGCTGCCGGAGGCTATTTCGCTATAATCGCGCAAGCAGGCAGGCTGTTGTTTGGATTGCGGCTCGTGTTGCCGAATTTTTGCCGCATCCGCTGCTGCCTGCGCCGTAGCATTTGCTGAAATTGCTGAAACTGTCGAAAGGAACAGAACGCCATGACCCAAACTACCCGCCACAGCCGTTTGCTCATTCTGGGTTCCGGCCCAGCCGGCTATACCGCTGCCATCTACGCCGCACGCGCCAACCTCAAGCCGGTGCTGATTACCGGCCTTGCACAGGGCGGCCAACTGACAACGACGACGGAGGTTGACAACTGGCCGGGCGAGGCCGACGGCATCCTGGGGCCGGAACTGATGCAGCGCTTTGAGGCGCATGCCAAGCGCTTTGAGGCGGAAATCGTTTTCGACCAGATTCACACCGTTCGACTGAACGAAAAACCGTTCATGCTGATCGGTGATGCCGGTACGTATACCTGCGATGCGTTGATCATTGCCACCGGCGCGTCCGCCCAGTATCTGGGCCTGCCGTCGGAAGAGGCTTTCGCGGGCCGCGGCGTTTCCGCCTGCGCCACCTGCGACGGTTTCTTCTACAAGGACAAGCCCGTGGCCGTCATCGGCGGCGGGAATACCGCGGTCGAAGAGGCGCTGTATCTTGCCAATATCGCCAGCCATGTCACGCTCGTCCACCGCCGCGACAAGCTGCGCAGCGAAAAAATCATGCAGGACAAGCTGTTCGAGAAGGAAAAGGCCGGCAAGGTCACGATCAAATGGAACAGCACGCTGGATGAAGTGCTAGGCGATGCCAGCGGCGTAACCGGCGTGCGCCTTAAAAACGTGCACAGCGGCGCGGTCGAGGATATCCCGCTGGAAGGCGTCTTCATCGCCATCGGCCACAAGCCGAACACCGATATTTTTGCCGGCCAGCTCGAACTGGACAAAGGATATATCGTCACGCAGGGCGGGCGTCTCGGCAATGCCACGCAGACCAGCGTTCCCGGCGTGTTTGCGGCGGGCGACGTGCAGGATCCGATTTACCGCCAGGCGTGTACTTCTGCCGCCAGCGGCTGCATGGCGGCGCTCGACGCCGAGCGCTATCTCGAACATCTGGCCGGCTAAAATCAGGCATCGGGCGGACGGCGGCGATGAAACACGAACCGTTGCAATATCGGCCATGCCGCCTCGCCTGCGCCGGTGGACGCCGGCGCGCCGTATTGCCTGGCTGAATCTACACTTGCCCGACCGATGAGCACGTTGCCGACACCGGAAGATATGGCCGCATTCCAGGCGGCCGTCGGCGATGTCGTCCCGCTGAAAACCGAGCGGCGCGTGCTTCATGAACCTCCCAAGCCGCGCCCGCGCCCGCGTCAGCGTGAGCTGGACGAATCCCAGGCGGTGGCCGAATCCCTGCACGGCCCGCTGGAAATCGATGACCTGCTGGCGATAGGCGAGGCGGAAGCCTACCTGCGCCCCGGGCTGTCGCGCAACGTTCTGCGTGATCTGCGGCGCGGCCGCTGGGCGATCCAGGACCATATCGACCTGCACGGCATGAACCGTTACCAGGCGCATGAAGAAGTCAGCCTGTTCCTGTCCGCATCGGCGGCCAGCGGCAAACGCTGTCTGCGCATCGTTCATGGGCGGGGGCATGGCTCCCCCGGGCGGCAGGGCGTCCTTCGCTTGCTGGTTAAAAGCTGGCTTGCCCGCAGCCGGCACGTCCTGGCTTTTTGCCATGCCGCTGCCTGCGATGGCGGCGAAGGGGCGCTCTGGGTGCTGCTTCAGGCCGTTCGGCCGCGGCCTCCGCGGCGCTGATGGCCGTTCCTTTCCGCCTCTTCTGGCGTGGGCGGATAAAAAACGGTGCGAAAACGCCCGGCGCAAGCAGGAGTGGCTTTGTCTTCGGATACGGTTAAAAAAACAGCAAAAATGCCGAGCAGCCGCCAATGCCCGATGGACAAAGGCTGCAAAGACGACCGGGCTGAAACGCCCAAAAGACGCGGGGTTCAGGCCGACGGGTCATTGCGCTCCGCTACTGGCAGGCTCGTGCCTGACCAAATCTTTGGCGCACCGCCGGCCGCGTGGGAGAAGCACCACCGTCTGGATAATAGCCGCCAGCAGTCGCAGACCCAACACGCCCCCGTCACAATGTCCGCCACCATGCCTGCCCGGAACCCCGCGTAAAACGGGCGTTTCCGGATAGGCTACCCGCCAGCCCAGTGTTTACGGGCGCTCCAGACCTACCTATCCGCTAGCCCAGTGTTTACGTGGGTTCCAGACTTTCCTGCCCGCAATCACACTGTTTACGGGCGCTTCCGGCCGGCCTGCCGGCAAATGCCCGATGGACAAGGGTTCCAGAGGTGGCTGGGCTGAAACGCCCAAAAGACGCGGGGTCTAGGCCGGAGAGTCCGACCAATCCGGCCAATTGCGCATCACCGCCGGAACACGCAGATCAGGCAGCGCAGCAACATCGCCGCAGAACAAGCAGTGTGCCCCATCGCCGTCGTCCTGGTGAAGGAAACGGTTGAGCTTGGCGTTGAGGTCAGGAGTGTGGCTGGAGTGGGGTAGAGTGAGGCTGGATAGCCGCCGGGATAGACTGAATAGGGCGGGGGAATGTTGCGCGGCGGCTCGCGCTATAGCAGCGTGTCGTGCGCGAGGCCGTCCTGTTTGATCATTTGCCGCAGCTGGTTGAAGGCCACGGTCTGGATTTGCCGGATGCGTTCGCGCGTTAATCCCAGTTCGGCGGCGATTTCTTCGCGCGTGCCAATTTCGTAGCCGAGCAGGCCGTAACGCCGCGCCAGCACGTAGCGCTGCCGCTCGGGCAGTTGCTTTACCCAGCTGGTGACGAGCTGTCCGATGCGCTGTTGTTGCATCAGGCTTTCCGCTTCCAGCGTATTGTCGTCGGGCAGGATGTCGGCGATGCTGTGTTCGGGGTCGATTTCCAGCGGCGCATCGAGCGAGGCGATATGTTCGCTAAGGGCGATAGCGCGCCGCACTTCTTCCGCCGGCCGGTCGATCAGATGAGCGATATTTTCGATGCGGATTTCGCGGCCGCTGGCCAGTTCCAGATGGCGCATGGCGCGCAGGATCAGGTTGATCTCCTTGATGACATGGACGGGCAGGCGGATGGTGCGCGACTGGTTCATGATCGCGCGTTCGATATTCTGGCGAATCCACCAGGTCGCGTAGGTGGAAAAGCGGAAGCCGCGTTCCGGCTCGAATTTTTCGATGGCGTGAATCAGGCCAAGATTGCCTTCTTCGATCAGGTCGGGCAGCGGCAGGCCGCGGTTGAGGTAGTGCTTGGCGATATTGACGACCAGCCGCAGATTGTGTTCGATCATGCGCTGGCGCGCGGCGAAATCCCCCTGCCGGATCTGGAGCGCGCATTCGTATTCTTCCTGTGGCGTAAATAGCGGTTTGGCGCCGATTTCGTTCAGGTAATACAGGGTGATGTCGTTGAGGAGTTCAACTCCCGGTGAATCGTGGGAGGCGCCGGAATCCGCGGAGTCATCGGAATCGCCCGCCTCGCCCACCCCCTGAGATTTAGCGGGGCGGGGCATATCGGCCGGTTCGGCGGAATCCGATGTTTCCGTTGTTTCCGTCGCGTACTTCTCGGTGGAGAGTGCGTCCGCTTCGGCCAGCGTTCCCGCGTGCGAAACCGCATGGCGGGTTTTGCGCCGGCCAGTTTTATGTCTGCTGTTCACGGTCAGCGCGCTGGCAGGTATTTCATCGGATCGACCGGCCTGCCCTGGGTGCGAATCTCAAAATGCAGCTTCACCCGGTCGGCGTCGGTATTGCCCATTTCCGCAATCTTCTGCCCTTTGCTGACCTGCTGGCCTTCCTTGACGAGCAGCTTGCTGTTGTGCGCGTAAACGGAGACGAGATTGTCGGCGTGTTTGATGATGACCATGTTGCCGTAGCCGCGCAGGGCATTATTGGCGATGATGACCTTGCCGTCCTGCGCCGCAATGACGGGGTCGCCGTGCTTGCCGGAAACATCGACGCCCTTGTTGCCGTTGCCAAAGTGACCGAGCACGGCGCCGCTGGCCGGCCAGCTCCAGCTTTGTCCGTGGGCTGCCGTGTCTGCCGTGGAGTCCGCGCCTTGCCTGCCGCCTTCGGCGGATTGTGCGGCGCCCGCCGCAGTGGTTGCCGCTGCGGCCGTGGTTGCGTCCGGCGTCCTTGGCAAGGCCGGCCCTTCAGCCTGCGCCAGCGCCTGTTCGGAGTAGGGTTCCTTGCCGGCTTTCGGTTCGCGTTTGAGAAGGCCGGTGCTGCCGCCCGCCTCGCTGCCGGAAAAAACTGCGCCGCCTGCGGCGGAATCCGTGCCTGTGCCGCCCAGCGCGCGCTGTTCGATGCCCTGGTTATCGGTGATCGGCTGCGTTTCGACGCCGGTTGCGGCGTCTACCACCGGGGTTTCCGCGCCTTGCGGGCGCAGGCGGATGATGCGGCCAACGGAAAGCTGGTTGGCATTTTCGAGCTGGTTGAGGGCAATCAGCTCGCGGGGATCCATGTTGTGCGCCCGGGCGATGCTATAGAGCGTGTCGCCGCTCTGGACGGTGTAATACGCTTCGCCCGCCGGCGTGCCCGTAGCGTATCCGCCGCGCCCTTCGACGGGGGCGGGGACGTTGCTGACGCAGGCGGCCAGTGTCAGCGCGGCCGCAGCGATGAGGGAAAAATGGCAAAGGCGGTGGCAGGCGCGGCGCAGGCCGGCGTGTGACATGAGCGGTGTGCGGCTGACGCGAGCGCTGAAGTGGCCGATGTTTTTCATTCGAGTCCTGAGAGTAGCGGAACAAAATTGACGAGGCTGTCCACCCGGATTTCGGCGATATTTTCTGCACGGCGTTCGAAAAGCCGGAGGGTCTGCCGTTCGGTGCCGAACGGTAGCAGTATTCTGCCATTCGGCGCCAGCTGTTGCAAAAGCGCGTGCGGAAGTTCCGATGCGGCGGCGGAAACGATGATGGTGTCGAAGGGCGCGGCCTCCGGCAGCCCTTGCTGCCCGTCGGCGTGCTTGAGGCGGACGCGGAACTGCTGGATTTTGCGCAGGTTGAGTCTGGCGCGCGCGAGCAACGGCGCGATGCGCTCGACGGCGTAGACCTCCGGCGTCAGCTGCGCCAGCACGGCGGCCTGATAGCCGGAACCGGCGCCGATTTCCAGCGTTTTGCCCAGTTCGCGCCCGCGCATCAGAATCTCGATCATCCGCGCGACGATGAAGGGCTGTGAAATGGTCTGGGAAAACCCCAGCGGCAGCGCCGAATCCTCGTAGGCGCGGGAAGCCAGGGCTTCCTCGACAAACAGGTGACGCGGTACGGCGGCGATGGCGGCCAGCACGCGCTCCTCAGCAATGCCGTCGGCGCGCAGGCGCTCGATCATGCGTGCCCGCGCGCGCGGCGAAGTCATGCCCAGACCGGACGCGCTCAGGCTCATTGGTCGAGCCATCCCCGCAGCAGCGGCAGTTGCGCTGTATGCGTCAGGTCGATTTGTAAGGGCGTGATCGACACCTGGTGGCTGGCGACGGCGTAAAAATCGGTGCCTTCCTCGGCGTCTTCCGCCTGGCCGGCGGCGCCGACCCAATACACCGTTTCGTTGCGCGGCGTAACGGTGGCGACCATCCCCTCGGCCTTGTGGCGCTTGCCCAGCCGCGTGATGGCGCGGCCTTGCAGCATCTCGTAGGGAATGTCGGGAATATTGACGTTGAGCAGCATCGGCTCGGCGGGGCGGCGAGTGATCAGCGTATCAACCAGTTCGCGCGCTACGCGGCCGGCGGTGTTCAGATGCCCGAACGTCTTGCTGCACAGCGAAATGGCCAGCGAGGGAATGCCGAGCAGAAAGCCCTCGGTCGCCGCGGCGACGGTGCCGGAATAAATCGTATCGTCGCCCATGTTGGCGCCCAGGTTGATGCCGGAAACCACCATATCCGGCAAGGTGTCCAGCACGCCGGTGACGGCCAGGTGTACGCAATCGGTGGGCGTGCCATTGACGTGATAAAACCCGTTGCTGCCGCGCCGGAGGGAGAGCGGGCGGTCAAGCGTCAGCGAGTTGCTCGCGCCGCTGTAATCGCGCTCCGGCGCGACGACGACGATCTCCGCCACCTCCGAGAGAACGTGCGCCAGATGTTCGATACCGGGTGAAAAATAACCATCGTCGTTGCTCAACAGAATTCTCATGGCGCGATCAGTACAGGCGTAATCGATATTGCAATTGTTATGGAAATACGGCAATGAAAACCGGCGCGGCGTTTTTTATCGTGGGGCTTGGCCGCGCCGTCGCCGGATGCCTTGTCTATTCCGGCAATCGCGCGATTATACGGGGATTCACCAGTACGGGAGAAGAGAAAGGCGCGGAAGAAGTGGAAGGACGGAAAGAGCGTTGCCGGTAAGCATGCTCTGAAGCCCGCGTGGAATGGGCGTTTCCGGCCGCCTTGCCCGCCAGACCAGTATTTAAGCGGGTTTCCGACCGACCTGCCCGCAAACGCCCGATTGACGCGGGTTTCAGCGTTGCTCCGCTTGAAACGCCCAAAAGACGTGGATTTCCGGCCGGTCGTTCGGCCGGTCACTACAAGTATTCAGCGCGCGGCCGCTAGTCACCACACGCACTCAACGCCCTTGGCGCATTTTCTCCAGCGCCTGCCGCGCGTGGCGTACTGCTTCAGTATTTTCTGCATTTTCTGTCTGCGCAGCTGCTTTTTCCAACCATTCGCGCGCCTTGGCGGAGTCCTGCGCGATACCTCGGCCAGCGCTATACATCACGCCAATGCTATATTGTGCTTTGACATCCCCCTGCGCTGCCGCCTGCTCGTACCATTTGCGCGCCTTGGCGTAATCCTGCACGACACCTTGGCCAGCGTCATACATCAAGCCAAGGTTGTATTGTGCTTGGGCATACCCCTGCGCAGCGGCTTTTTCATACCATTCGCGCGCTTTGGCGGAGTCCTGCGCGACACTTTGGCCATCGTGATACATCAAGCCAAGGGCGTATTGTGCCTCTGCAACTCCCTGCGCAGCCGATTTCTCCCACCACTCGTGTGCCTTAGCGTCATTCTGCGCAATGCCTTGACCATCGTGATACATCACGCCAAGGTTAAATTGCGCTTGGGCATGTCCCTGAACTGCCGCTTTCTCGAACCAGTCCTGCGCCTTGGCGTCATTCTGTGCAACACCTTGACCACGGCCATACATCAAGCCAAGACTAAATTGTGCATTTTCATCTCCCTGGGCGGCCGATTTCTCCCACCATTGGCGTGCCTTGGCATAATCCTGTGCGACGCCTCGGCCATGTGCATACAGCACACCAAGGTTGTGTTGTGCTTTGGCATATCCCTGCGCGGCGGCTTTTTCATACCATTCACGCGCCTTGGCGGAGTCCCGTGCGACGCTCTGACCATTGCTATACATCACACCAAGGTTGTATTGCGCATCCGCATCTCCCTGTGCGGCGGCTTTCTCAAACCATTCGCGTGCCTTGGCGTAATCCTGCGCGACGCCTTGACCATGGTAATGCATCAAACCTAGGCCGTACCGTGCCTGGGCATCGCCACGCTCTGCCCAGGGGCGCAGCAATTGCACGGCCTGGGCGTAATTTTTTTGCTGCATCGCGTGCAGCACCGCCTGTCGCGTTTCCCTGGGCATTTGCGCCAGCGCCAGCGTGGCGGAGAGGAACAGGCAGACGCCCAGTAAAAGCTTTTTCATCGTTTATCCTTCCTTTGATTGCTTCACGATGTTGAGCAAATGAAGATACGGCGCATTATATAGAGCGGCTGTCTGCCGCATCTACTCAACGCCCTTGGAGCATTCTCTTCAGCGCCCGCCGCGCTTGGTGTACCGCACCATCGTCACCGCTCCAGCCCGCGTAAAACGGGTATCTCCAGCCAGGCAGGCCGGGAACCCGCGCGGAATAAGGGTTTTCGGAGCGCCTGCCCGCAAACGCCCGATTGGCGCGGGTTCCAGCGCCACCCTGTCTGAAATGCCCTAGGGACGCGGGCTTCAGCGCCGCCCGGTCAGAAACGCCCAAAAGACGCGGGCCTGCGGCCGGTCGTTGCAGCCGGTCACTGCAAGTTTCAGCGCGCGGCCGCTAACCCACATTTCTCACACTCTCACGGTTCGGCCCCCGTTAGCGCGGTTTTTTCCTTCACGCGTTGCCGTGACCGCGAGGATTCAGGCCCGCGAGCGGCCAATGGAGTGCAGGCGGGTGAGGTTCTGCGAGCGGTCAGGTGCGTTGAGGGGGCAAGCGGCGCTGTTTGGGCATGAGACCGCCTCGCGCGAACGGGAGCGCGATCGGATCAGCAGGGCCACGGTGGCGTGGCGGATCAGCCGGGGGCGAGTCTGGCCTGGGCCAGGCGCCAGGTGGTCTGGAACGGATGACTGCTGGCCATGCTGACATGGATGCGGCGCACGCTGATCTTGACCCGTGCGCCGATCTTGAGCAGTTTCAGGCGCAGGCTCTCGCAGGTGGCCTCGGCCAGTTCGGTGCCAGCCAGCCCGATGCGGCGCAGCGCTTCGAGCATGACGTAGGCGAAGGAGGCGAACCACAGCCGCAGCTGATTGGCCCGCATCGTCGCCGTTGAGGTGCGATCGGCGAACAGGTGTAGCTGGCACTCCTTGATGCGGTTCTCCATTTCGCCTCGGGCGCAGTACAGCGTCTCGTACAGTTCGCGTGCCGGCCAGCGCTGAGCGTCCAGGCTGGTGACGATGAAGCGCGGATTGGCCTTGCCCGGCAGCTGCTCGGCCTTGCCGACGACCCGCCGGGCGCACGACCAGCTGTCAAGGGTGCGGTAGGTGAAGTCACGAAACCGCCGTGCGGGCTTGCCGGTCTGGGTGCATTCGGCCTGCGCCTCGCTCATCTCGGTTTCGATCTGGGCCTTGAGCCGGTCGTTCTTGGCCAGCCCGAAGACGAAGTCGATGTGCGTCTGCTCGCACCAACTCATCAAGGCATCGCGCGCAAAGCCCGAGTCGGCACGCAGCACGATGCGCATCTCCGGCCAGTGGCGACGGATCTGGGTGACGATGCGTTCGAGTTCATCGATGCTGCCCGCCGAGGCATCCGTGTTGGCCCGGCGCAGCTTGGCGGCGAGCAGATGTCGGCCGCAGAAGATGTACAGCGGCAGGTAGCAGTAGCCGCCGTAGTAGCCATGGAAGAAACGCCCTTCCTGCTGGCCGTGCAGCGGGTCGTCGGTGGCGTCCAGATCGAGGATGATCTCGTCAGGTGCCTGCTCGTGCGCCTCAATGAAGCACGCGACGAACAGCGACTCGAAGGCCGCCGGATCGTGAGCGATCTTGTGATAGCGCGAACCGTCCTTGGTGTCGGGGGCATGTTCGAGCCGGTTCAAGGTCGACTTGCCCGCCAGCGGCTCGCAGCCCTTGCGCCGAGCGCTGAGCTTACCGGCCAGCGTGGCCAGTACCGGGTCACGGCGCAATTGATCGTGATCGTTCAGGTCCTCGTAGCCCAGCGCGATCCCCACGATCCGTTGCATCACCAACGTGTGCACCGTGTGTTCGATCAGCTCCGGATCGCGCCCATCCTCGAAGCAGGCCGCCACCCGTTCGGTCAGCCGCAAGGTGCGATCGACCTCGCGCAGCAACAGCGCACCCGCATCCGAACTGATCTGCCCTCCGTCGAAATCCACCGCCACCTGGCGGCCATCAATACGCTTCGCGCATGAGCTGACTACGGTACACTGTGTCGGCATCGCGGCTTCCTCAGAGATATGGTTAAGTCGTTCTCGCAAAAAAACTTTCTCATATCTCCGGCCGCGATGCACCTTCTATCTGTGAGAAATGCGGGCTAGTCACCACACGCATTCAACGCCCTTGGCGCATTTTCTCCATCGCCTGCCGAGCTTTGTGCACCACTTCTGCATTTTCTGTCTGCGCAGCTGCTTTTTCCAACCATTCGCGCGCCTTGGCATAATCCTGAGCAGCACCGCAGGAAATGAATGCGCCTTGTTGCCGTCGCCGCCATATGAATGTGGATGAAAAATGCCGGTCAGAAAGGCCAGCATGTTGAGAGACGCACGCTGGGTATGCAGCGCTGCGGCGCGTTGTTTTGCCATGACCGGCTTGGCGTCCGCGTAGATTGGGCGTTGCCCATCGCCCATCGCCCATCGCCCATCGCCCGTCGCCCGTCGCCCGTCGCCCGTCGCCCGTCGCCCGTCGCCCGTCACCCGTCACCCGTCACCCGTCACCCGTCACCCGTCACCCGTCACCCGTCACTCCGCCACCTGCCACCTGCCACCTGCCACCTGCCACTCATCGACCGTCACGCCCCCGCTCCGTTATCCGGTCTATACAATCCGGGCGGGGGCGGCCTGCCGGGTGTCGGAACCCTGCGGTTAGGCAGCCGTTCTCGCCGAAATATTTGTGCAAAGACGGAAGTTATTGTCCGTCATCATCACTATTTGCAGACAGGCTGATCGGCCGGAAGCCCACGTATTATTTGGGCTACAGGCGAGTTGCCCTATTATGGATGTGCTTGCTGTATGCACTGGTTGTGCGATGTGGGAATATAATAAGCGGCAGTCTGATCGAGAAAACCGTGCCGGCCTTTCGGTGCGGCCTTCCGGAAATTTCGGGCAACTTCCAGGACACTGCAATGAAACGGAAAATCCCCGGCGTCGAATTGCTGATTGCTTTTGAAACCGCCGCGCGGCACCAGAGCTTCACCCGCGCTGCCGAAGAACTGTCGCTGACTCAGAGCGCCGTTTGCCGGCAAATTGCCGCGCTGGAAGATTATCTCGGCGTTGCCCTGTTCAACCGCGTCCGGCGGCGCGTTCTGCTTTCCGAGGCCGGGCGGCTCTACGCCCGCCAGGTGCGCGAAAATCTCAAGCGCATCGAGCACGACACCCTTTCCTTGATGGCGCACCGGGGCAGCGGCGTGCTCGAACTGGCGGCGATTCCCACTTTTGCTTCGCGCTGGCTGATTCCGCGGCTCGTCGATTTTCACGCCAGCCACCCGAACATCGGCATCGACCTGACGACGCGCGCCGAGCCGTTCATGTTCAACGACACGCCTTTCGACGCCGCCATCCACTTTGGCGACCCGATCTGGCCGGGCGCCGTGATCGAATACCTGTTCGGCGAAGAAATGATCCCGGTGTGCAACCCCGGCCTGATGCACGGCCAGACGCGGATCGAGCCGGAAAAACTGGCCAAAATGGCGCTCCTGCACCAATCCTCGCGCCCGGAGGCCTGGCGGCAATGGTTCGACATGATGGGCGTGCGCGGCGTCAACGTGATGGGCGGGCCGCGCTATGAACTCTTTTCAATGCTCATTCCGGCGGCGCAGGCCGGGCTGGGCGTGGCGCTGGTGCCGCATTTCTTCGTGCAAAAGGAACTGGCCTCCGGCGAACTGGTTTCCCCCTGCCCGGTAACGCTTTCCAGCCAGCGCGGCTACTACCTCGTCTATCCGGAAGACCGCGCCGGATCGGCGTCGCTGCAAGCCTTCGGCCAATGGCTGCACGGGCAGGCCGAAGCGTACCGGAGCGAGATGGGCGTGGCGGGGGCAACGGGGGAACAGACCGCGAACAGCGCCGGCCACACCAACAACGCTGCGTAGAGCCGGCGAATTCGCGGCATGTTGCACCTAAAAATTGGTGCGCCTCGCCGGATTCAGCCCAATCGGTGCGTGACCTTTCCGTTTCACGCCCATTCTGCCCATTCTTTCTCACATTCCCGCTCATTGTCTTTTGCGCCGGTTGTTATGGACGGACTTACGCCAGAATGCATGCTGGCGGGGCATAAATGCAATACGGCCGCCCATGCGGGGCGGCCGTATATGTCCGATGCGCGTATTGCTGCGCGCTGCGTGCGTTTAGCTTGCGGCGGCGAGTTTGCGGATTTCTTCGTCGAGGAAGTAAAGGCCGCGGCCGTCGATGCCGATGACGTCGATTTTGTCGAGAATGCCTTTGAACAGGTGTTCTTCTTCATGCTGTTCGCTGACATACCATTGCAGGAACTGGAAGGTGGAGAAGTCTTGCTCGGCAAGCGCGGCGGCTACGAGCGCGTTGATTGAGCGGGTGACTTCCAGCTCGTGCTCGTAAGTGGCTTTAAAGACTTCGGCAAGATTTTTGTACTGAACCGGCGGGGCTTTCAGCGCGCCGACCAGGGGCAGGGCGCCGGTTTCCGAAACGTAGCGGAACAGGCGGTGCATGTGTTCCATTTCTTCCGCCGCGTGCTGCTTGAGGAAGGCGGCGCTGCCGCTGAGGCCCTGATGATCGCACCAGGCGCTCATTTGCAGGTAAAGATTGGCGGAATAATGTTCCATATTGATCTGCTGGTTCAGACGTTCGATCATGGTATTGCTGAGCATAATGTCTCCTTGTTGAAAGTGAATGAAAATCCGTTGGCGGGCGCTGGAAAGCACGGCAGAATGGATTTAAAGAATTTAAAGCCCGGCGATGTTTCCGCTGCGCCCGTTTCTGGTCGCCTCTGCCCGCTTTTGCCTGATGCTGCCGGTTTTTGACCAATCATCCGGCTTTCGGTTCTCATGGACGCATGCGGCCTGATTCGGTAGGGCTTTATCCATGGGAAACGGGTTTTCCGGCGAGATATGCGGCCTGAACGGGTCTGACCTGGCAGGGCGATGCCTCATTTTGCGCCTGCCGCGCTGTGGACTGTGATGGCGGCAAGGTGAAAAGCTGATAGCATCGCGCCATCCCGGCGGGCAGATACACGACTCGGTGCAATTTTACCGGGAAGATGGGGGATCGGGGGCGAGCGGGGCGGTCTAGGCGATCAGGGTGATCAGAACAATCAGCGATGAAGCGGCGGAGGCAAAAGAGTATGGAGAATGCGAAAGGGAAAATGTGCGGCTATTAGGGATTGATGTCGGCGGCACGGCGATCAAGTCGGCCATCGTCGAAACGGAAACCGGCGCGCTGTGCGATGCGCGCCAGCGCGTGGCGACACCGCAGCCGGCTACGCCTGAAGCGCTGGCGGAAGCGCTGATCCGGCAGATTGCCCTGCATCGCTGGCAGGGGGCGGTGGGCATCGGCTTTCCGGCCGCGATCCAGCATGGCGTGGCGCGCACGGCGGCCAACATCGACGCCGCCTTTATCGATCTGCCGGTGGCCGACTATTTTTCGCAGGCTACCGGATGCCCCTGTTTTGTCGCCAATGATGCGGATGCGGCCGGTACGGCGGAAATGCGCTTTGGGGCGGGGCAAGGACACGCCGGCAGCGAGGGTGGTGTCGTCCTGATCGTAACCATCGGCACGGGGCTGGGGACGGCGGTGTTCAGCGGCGGGCGTTTGCTGCCGAATACGGAGCTGGGGCATATTTTTCTCGACAATGGTGCGGAGGCCGAGCGCTACGCTTCCGAAACCGTGCGGGTGACGCGGGCGCTGGGCTGGCGCTCGTGGGGCGGGCGTCTGAACCGTTATCTGTGCATGATGGAGCGTCTGCTCTGGCCGGATCTCATCATCCTCGGCGGCGGCGTCAGCGCCCGTCTGTACAAGTTTGCTCCGATGCTGACGCTGCGTGCGCCGGTGGTTGCCGCGAGTTTTCTCAACAGCGCCGGTATCGTCGGCGCGGCGTTGATGGCGGAAACAAACCTGCTGTCGGGCGCAGATGCATAGACCACTTGCCTTCACCGGACGCCATGAACCGCCGGATGTCCATGAGTAGAGCGCTGCGCTTTTGCCTGTCGTGGATAGCGTGGATAGGCGCTGCGTACGCCTGCCTGGCCGCCGCGCAGGAGGCGCCCGCGCTGATGCTGGCGGACGTGTTCCAGGAAAACACGGAGATCGAAGGATGGGTGATGAGCGAAAAACTCGACGGCGTGCGCGCGTATTGGGACGGTGCGCGGCTCATCAGTCGCCAGGGCAATGTGTTCAGGGCGCCGCCGTATTTCACGCATGGTTTTCCGCCGTTTCCAGTCGATGGAGAATTGTTCAGCCGGCGCGGCGAGTTCGAGCGTATCGCTGCCATCGTCCGCTCGGGGGAAGACAAAGGCTGGCATTCGCTCAAGCTTCATGTGTTCGATGTCCCGCAGGCGCCGGGCGATCTGCGGCAGCGTCTGGGAATGCTGGAAAAATATCTGCAAGAACGGCCGGTGGCGCACCTTACCGTCATTCCCCAGTATCCGGTCGGTCATCGGGCGCATCTTCAGGCATTTTTGCAGGCGGTCGAACAACAGGGCGGCGAGGGCGTTATCGTGCGCGATCCGGCGGCGCCTTACACGGCGGGGCGCAGCCGCCAGATGCTCAAGCTCAAGCGCACGCTCGATGACGAGTGCACCGTCGTTGCGCACCATGCCGGCAAGGGCCGGCATCAGGGGCGGCTGGGGGCGCTCTCCTGCCGCAATGCGCGTGGCGTTTTTCGGATCGGCGCCGGCTTTAGCGATGCCGACCGGGAGAATCCGCCGCCAATCGGCAGCCTCATCACCTATCGCCATCGCGGGTTCACCAAAAACGGAATTCCGCGCTTTGCCGCATTCTGGCGGGTGAGGGCGGATGTGGCGGCGGGCCATGCCGCCATGCCCGTACCGGCAAGCCAAGCGGAAAAGCAGAAAAGACAGCGAGACGCGGACATGCGGCGCTGAAGCCGTTGAAACGCAACAGACACACGTGGCGGTAAAGCCGCCTGACCGGAGGCTACGAAACAGGCGGGATTGAGGTTGGCGGGGACACACAGCTTGGAGGGCGCACAGATCAGGCGGAGCTCGAATCGCCTTCGCACACACCCGATGACGCATACAGGTCGGAGGGGGTCGCAGATCGGGTGGCGCTGCGAAATGCTACGGCGACTACGATGACTGCGACCGCGGATTGCTGCTGCCGGCCAGCCTAGTTGGCGCTTTCATCCAGCAAAGGGTGACGTATTGCGAAATGTCATGTAGGCGCCGTGGCCGGCTCGCAGGCATTTGCGGCGGGCGCTAGATCAGCAGCGGCAGCAGCAAGGCGGTGAGCATGCCGTTCATCCCCATGCCGAGCGCCGCGAAAGCCCCCATTTTTTCGCTGACCATGAAAGCGTGCGCGGTGCCGAGCCCGTGTGCGGCGAGGCCGACGGCGAAGCCCTGCGCCGCGTGGTTGTGGAACTTGAACAGGCGAAACAGCGCGGGGAAGCAGACGGCGCCGGTGATGCCGGTGAGGATGACAAAAATGGCGGTGAGCGAAGACAGCCCGCCGATTTTTTCGGCGACGCCCATGGCGATCGGCGTTGTTGCCGATTTGGGCGCGAGCGAGCGCACCGTTTCTGTCGAGGCGCCCAGCCAGCGGGCGATAGCCATGGCCGAGAAGGCGGCCGCGATGCAGCCGACGAACAGGCCGACAATCAGCGGCAGCGCCATGCGCTTGAGGTTTTTCCATTGTGTGAACAGCGGCACGGCCAGGGCGACGGTGGAGGGGCCGAGCAGAAAGTGGATCATCTGCGCGCCGGCAAAATATTCCGCATAGGGCATGCCGCTTAGCCAAAGCACGACGCAGATGAGGGCGATGGCGATCAGTACCGGATTCGCCCAGGGCAGGCCGCCGCTGCGCCGGAAGCACCAGAGGCCGGCCTGGTAGGCGAGCAGGGTGAGCGTGAGGCCGGTCAGCGGCGAGCCGGCCATGTAGGAGGAAAGTTCGTTCAGGGTGGCGCTCATGACGGCTCTCCCGAACGCTCTTGCGATGTCCAGCGCCGCATCAGGTTAATGACCAGCACGGTGACGACCAGCCCGATCAGGGTGCTGACCAGCACGGCGATAGCAATCGGCAGCCATTCGTGGGCGAGGCGCTGCCAGTGCAGCATGACGCCGGCGCCGGCCGGCACGAACAGCAGCGGGAGGTGTTGCAGAAAACTGCCGGTGCCGTGACGCAGCTCGTGGCTAACCGTGCCGCGCACGAGCAGAACGAGGAAAAGCAGCGTCATACCGATGACGGGGCCGGGAAATGGCCAGCCGAAGGCGCGTACCAGCAGTTCGCCGACAAGCTGGAATAGCAAAAGAAGGGTAAAGGTGTTAATCATAGGAATGACAAGCGTAATTGCGGTAATGAAGGAGTGAAAGAGGGAATGAGCGTTCGGGATGATGACGGGGAGAAAAACTAAATGGCATCTGAAAAACGGGTTGCCAGCTGTTCCGGATCGCCCTGTGTACGGTCAGCGGCCGGTTTCTGCCACTTTTCCATGCCGGCGCCTATCCACTGGGGCGCGGGATTTTCCCGCGCTCCATGAGCTGCGCCAGCGCCACGGCAATGCCATCGCGGTCGAGTGCGGGCGCGACGTAATCGGCGATGGCCTGGAGATCAGGGTGGCCGTTGCCCATGGCTACGCCCAGCCCGACGCCTTGCAACATCTGCATATCGTTGAGTCCGTCGCCAAAGGCAACCGCCTGCTCGGGAAGAAAGCCCGTCTGCTGCAATACCCACTGGCATCCGGTCCATTTATTGACGCCGCGCGGCATGATGTCGATGGCCGTCCGGTGCCAGCGCACCAGGTCGAAAGCTGGGAAGCGGGCGAGGATGGTTTCGGCAGTCTGCGGGTCAAGACGTTCGTCGTAAAACAGCCAGGCCTGGTGTACCGGCTGCCGGAGGTAGGCCGGGTCGTCGGTCTGATAAGGCGTCCGCGTCGCGGCCAAGGGTTCCAGGGTGCACGGCACGGCTTCGCTGAGATAGCCGAGGCCGTCGAGATTGACGCCAAAAGGGTAGCCCTGCGCGCGCGCCCATTCAAATAAGGCGATGAGCGAAGCATGCGACAGAGGAATGGACAGTTTTTCCTGGCCGTCTTTCAGGATGCGCGCGCCATTCTGGGTGATGAGGTAATCGGGCTGCACCTGATCGGAGAATTGCCGCGCCTGGGCGTGACTGCGCCCTGTGGCGACGACGATCGTGTGTCCGTCACGCCGCAGTGCGGCGATCGCTTTAAGCGCCGATGCGGGAATGGTGAAGCTGTGGTGGTCGAGCAGCGTATGGTCGATGTCGAAAAAGAAGATGCGTTTCATGAAGTGGGGTTTGTGCAGCAGCGTACAGCGTGATGCCGGTCAGCTCATTTTCTGGCCGTGTTCGCGCGAATCGTGAAAGCCGACTTGCGCCCATTTTTCGCGCGTTACATCCAGGTTGTAGCGCGTGCTGGCAAGATAGACGAGATTGCCGTCGACGTCGGTAGCCATGCGATGCTGCTGTTCGCGCTCGAAGTTCCGTCGTGTCGCTTCGTCGGGAAAGGTCAGCCAGCGTGCCGTGTGAATGTCGGCGGGTTCGAAGATGGCGTCGACCTTGTATTCGGTTTGCAGGCGCTGGGCGACGACTTCAAATTGCAGCACGCCGACTGCGCCCAGCAGGAGCGCGCCTGTCGCCAGGTTCTCGAACACCTGGATGGCGCCCTCTTCGCCCAATTCCCGCAAGCCTTTTTGCAACTGTTTGTTTTTGATTGGATCGCGCAGGCGCGCTATGCGAAAAAGTTCTGGCGAAAAATACGGGATGCCCTTGAAGGCCAGCGTTTCGCCTTCTGTCAGGGTGTCGCCGATATGCAGTTGCCCGTGGTTGTAGATGCCGATGATGTCACCGGCGACGGCATCTTCCATCAGAACCCGTTCATTGGCCATGAAGGTCAGGGCATTGGACAGCTTCATTTCCCGTTCGGCGCGCACGTGCCGTACTTTCATGCCGGCGGTGTAGCGGCCCGAACAGACGCGGAAAAAAGCAATGCGGTCACGGTGTTTCGGGTCCATATTCGCCTGAATTTTGAAGACAAAGCCGGTGAACGGCGCTTCGGCGGGCTGCACCATGCGGCTGCCGGCATCGCGCGCCTGCGGCGGCGGCGCCCAGTCGAGCAGCGCCTGGAGGATTTCCTGCACGCCGAAGTTGTTGATGCCGGAGCCGAAAAATACCGGCGTCTGCCGGCCGGCGAGAAAATCGTCGAGGCTGAACGGGGCGCTGGCGCTGCGGATAAGGTCGACATCTTCACGCAGCCGGCCGACTTCGAGCGGAAAATCGCGGTCCAGCAGCGGGTTTTCGATGCCGTCGATTTTTTCTGCCGTCGTGCGCCGTTCCTCACCCGGCATAAAACGCAGCAGACTGTCATCGTGCAGGTGATAAACGCCGCGGAAGGTCTTACCCATGCCGATCGGCCAGGTCACCGGCGCGCATTCGATGGACAGTACGTTTTCGATTTCTTCGAGCAGCTCGAAAGGTTCGCGCACTTCGCGGTCGAGCTTGTTGATGAAAGTGATGATCGGGGTGTTGCGCATGCGGCAAACGTTGAGCAGTTTGATCGTCTGCGCTTCGACGCCTTTGGCTGCGTCGATGACCATGATAGCGGCGTCGACGGCGGTGAGCACGCGGTAGGTGTCTTCCGAAAAGTCCTCGTGCCCGGGGGTATCGAGCAGGTTGATCGTGTGGTTTTTGTATTCAAACTGCATGACCGAGCTGGTGACGGAAATGCCGCGCTGCTTTTCCACTTCCATCCAGTCCGAGGTGGCGTGACGCGCGCTTTTGCGGCTTTTGACCGTACCGGCAAGCTGAATGGCGCCGCCGAAGAGCAGGAGTTTCTCGGTCAGCGTCGTTTTGCCGGCGTCGGGGTGGGAGATGATGGCAAATGTGCGGCGTTTCCGGACGTCGTTGAGAATATCGGGCGGAAAGGGCATGGAGGCGGGCGAGGAACAGGTGCTGGAGGCGTTGGAGTTTGATGCGTCGGAAGTCATGGTGGAAATCGTAGAAATGCCGTTACGGGCGCTAGATAGTATGCACGTACGGGAGGCACAAAAAATGCGAAGGGCGAAGTATACCGGAGGCAATCTAGAAAAACCGCCCCAACAGGTCGTGTTGGCCGTGTTGCACGGGGTATCCGTAGCGCGGAATGAGACTAATACTAAGAATGCCGGAAAGCCCAAGGAAGTCAGATCGCACGCGGCGCAGGCCTGCCCACATGGCTACTGGGGCGTTGGAAATACGCTAACATAAACGGGATTTTTATGAGCGGCAGCGCTCTCAAGACGGACAGGAGATAGATCATGCCTGAAACTCACGGTACGAAAATTCCGCATCGCAAGCGAATTGCCCTGGTGGCGCACGATAACAAGAAGCAGGACCTGGTGGAATGGGCGCGTTTTAACCGCGGCTCGCTGTTGATGCACGACCTCTGTGCGACGGGTACGACGGGATCGCTGATTGAGCAAGAGCTCGGCACGCAAATCCAGAAGCTCCAGAGTGGCCCGCTCGGTGGTGATCAGCAAATCGGCGCAATGATCGCAGAGGGGCTCGTCGACTTCGTTATTTTTTTCTGGGACCCGCTCGAACCGCAGCCGCATGACCCGGATGTCAAGGCGCTGCTGCGCCTGGCCGTCGTCTGGAACGTGCCGGTGGCCTGCAACCGCGCCACGGCGGACTTTTTGATTTCATCGCCGCTGATGTTCTCGGAATATCAGCGGGAAATGCCCGATTTTTCCGCTTACACCCAGCGTTATGAAATCGAAAGCAGCGTGGGCGCCGATTCGGAATGAGTCCGGCACGGCCGGCCGGCGGTCGATGGCCCGGATATGGAGAAGATTGCTTGCGCCTGCGCAGACCTGATCTATACTGAAAATGCGCCGGTCGCCGGCGTGGTTGCACAGCGTGGAACGCTGCGCTAGCAGAGGGAAAATACAGGAAAAGGAGGAACGCGATGTTCAAGCATATTCTGGTACCGACCGATGGCTCTGAATTCTCCGAACGCGCGGTACGGCGGGCGGTTGCCTTCGCCAAGGAAATCGGCGCTGAAATTACCGCGTTTTACGCCAAGCAGGATTTTTCGGCGATGGGGTACTACGGAGAGGGATTTCTGGCCGTGGCCAAGCTGGATGAAAGCGAGGATTCTTATACGGAAGCCTATGCCAGAAAAGTGCTTGGTTTTGTCGAAAATCTCTGCCAGGAAGCAGGCGTTAAATGCCAAACGGTTAGTATTACCAGCGCCATGGTTTATGAAGGCATTATCGATGCGGCGACGAAGGGTAACTGCGACCTGATTTTCATGGCTTCACATGGACGTAGCGGCATCAAGGCGCTGCTGCTGGGCAGCGAAACCAGCAAGGTGCTGACTTACTCGAAAATCCCGGTGCTGGTTTATCGTTAAGCGGTCGAGACGACCAGGCCAGGAGCGTGTCGCGCAGCCGGGCAGTACGGATTTCGTACTGCCCGGTTTTTATTGCCAGCATTCAGTTCAGATAGCTCAGATGTCTATTTGCGCCGCGGCCTCTTGCAGACGCGGCAACAGCTGCGCCAGCCCCAGTGCGGGTAATGCGGCCTGCAGGCGTTCCGGGTGCGCCGTCGCCTGCAGAATCAGCCGTCCCTGACTATTTTCAGCCGTGCCCGCCAATCGTCGGCACTGGCGGGCGACTGCCTCGGCAACATCGACGAGCTGTGCGCGTCCTGCGACAAGAGGGGTCAGCGCCGGAGCCAGAAACGTGTAGTGCGTACAGCCGAGAACGATGCGGTCCGCGCCGGCTTCCAGCGTTTGTGCCAGATGATGATGTGCGGATTTGGTAAATCCGGGATCGTCAAGTTGCAGGGACTCGACCCGGTTTGCCCAGCCGGGGCAGGCGATGACATCGACGTAAACGTTTCCGGCGTATCGCTGAATCAGGCTGGACAAGCGCATGCTGCGCGCCGTCGATTCCGTGGCCAGCACAGCGATGCGCCCGCTGCGCGTTGAATGGGCGGCGGGTTTAATGCCCGGTTCGATGCCGACTACGGGAATGTTCGGCAGGGCGCTGCGTAACATCGTGACGGCCGCTGCGGTGGCCGTGTTGCAGGCGACGACGATCAGCGAACAGCCTTGGTCGGCGAGATAGCGGCCGATTTTCAGGACGCGCGCGCGAATGAAGGCTTCATCTTTGTTGCCGTAGGGCACGTATGCGGTGTCGGCCAGGTAGCGCATATCAGCGGCCGGCAAAGCCTTTGCAATGGCCGCCAGTACTGAAAGCCCGCCCAAGCCGCTGTCAAAGATGCCGATCATTGCACTGCCAGCAAGTTCGCCTGGGTGGGGCGTGTGAGAGGGAGCGCCCTGAAATCCTTATGGATAGGGCGTTTCAGGGCAATGGCCGGGCAGGTCGGGAATTGATGACCGACAAATGTAAACAACCGTCGGGCACAAAGCGCCCGACCTGTAGGAATTGCTTTTCCGCAACCCAAAAAAACAGGGCAGAAAACATAAAATGACCGGAGGCCCTTTAAACACAAGGGGTTCAGAGCATCAAAAAACATAAACTGGAATACTACGCCCGATAAATAAATAGTTAGATGAACGGCCGTCGAACATAAATGCCCAACTTACCAAATTCTTGCTCTGAAATTCCCGTGGATAAAGGGGGTTCAAGGAGGGATTCAAGGAGCCTGCCTTGAGATGCCCTATTTACAAGGGTTTCCAGGCGCCCCTTCAAAGATGCCCATTCCACGCGGGTTTGCGGGCAGGTATACGAGGTGTACGGCGCTGCGTTCTCTGCAAGGGCTGGCACCGGGGTGTGGCTTCAGTGCGTTCAGTGCGTTGAATGGGGGGCGGCCGGGTCTTGTGCGTTGTCGGCATTCCCTGCGCCGGCTCTGCATTTGCCGGGCGTACTGCCGCAGGCGCAAGCAGTGTCGAGGCCGACGTTGGCGAGTCCGCCGCAGGAACCGGCGATGGGCTTGCGGCCGGCCATGACGCCGACAGCCATGCCGGCGACGACGATGAGCAGGACGAGCAGGGCGAGTAGCCAGGTCAGCATGTTTATTCTCCGGTGGATGGAAAGCGGGCTTCAAAAGCAGGTGTGGCCTGGCTGTGAAAGCCATTAGACGTGCGGCTGACGAACAGTGCAGCCAGATTATGCCGTTGCGCGTAATCCAGCCCGCGCGCCGGCCCCAACGCCATGAGCAGGGTGGATAAGCCGTCGGCTTCCAGCGCACTTGGGGTGGCGACGGTCACGGCGGCCAAATGATGGGTGACGGGGCGCAGGGTGTGCGGGTCGATGACGTGCGACAGGCGTTGACCGTTGACCTCGCGGTATTGGCGATAATCGCCGGAGGTCGACAGTGACAGGCCATCGAGTACGACGATTTTCTGCGCCTGGCGTTGCTGATCGAGCGGCGCCTCGATGGCAACGCGCCAGGGCGAACCGTCCGGCTTTTTGCCGGCGCCGCGGATTTCGCCGGTGACTTCGACGAGGTAGTTGTGAATGCCGTATGTGGCGAGCAAATCGGCGATGCGATCGACCGCATAGCCGGCGGCGATGCTGTTGAATTCGATGCTGATCGGTGCGTCCTTGCACAAGCGCGTGCCCTCAATGCGCAGGTGTTGCAGGCCAATACGTGGACGCAGGGCGTCGAGTTCGGCCGGTATGGGTTCTGTGAAATGGGCGGCCTGGTCTGGCCTGGGAGCGTCGGCCGTATCTGTTTTCGATGGCGGAGTATCCGACGGTGACTGGGCTGGCGTTTGCTGCTGGGTGGTGGATAGGGCTGCGGATAGGTCTACGGGCAGATCAGCAAGAGCGGCCTTGGGGCCGAATCCCCAGGCATCCAGTGCAGGCAGCAGGGTGATGTCGAACGCGCCTTCGCCGTCCGCGGCCAGTTGCTGGGCGTGATGCGCCAGCTCAACGGCTTCGTCAGGCATTTCCATGCAGGTGCCGGCGGCGGCTGCATTGAAACGGGCAACGGCGGAATCATCCCGGTAAGTAGATACGGCGCTGTCCAGCTGCTGGAGCATGGCCTGGATCTGCGCATGAAGCACTGGCGCTTCGGGGGCGTCCTGCGCGCGAACGTAGCTGATCTGGTAGGTGCTGCCCATGGTCGGGCCGGAGAGACGTTCGATCGGGGACTGTTGCCGGCAGGCGGTGAGCAGAAACGGGGCTGTCAGTACGGCGAAGACGGGCAGCAGGACAAGGCACCGCCTTGCCCCTGACTGTATTGATGAGCGGATTTGCCGCATCGACCACATTCTTCGCACCCGTTTGAGGCGGAGCCGTACAGCCCGCAGGTCAGCCGCCAAAATCATCCAGGAAGATGCTGTCGCGTTCGACACCCAGATCGAGCAGCATCTTGATGACGGCGGCGGTCATCATGGGCGGGCCGCACATGTAAAACTCGCAGTCTTCGGGCGCGGGGTGATTCTTCAGGTAGTTTTCGTACAGCACGTTGTGGATGAAGCCGGTTGGTCCCGTCCAGTTGTCCTCCGGCAGCGGGTCGGAGAGCGCCAGCGTCCAGGTGAAATTGGGGTTTTCCGCCGCCAGTGTGTTGAATTCGTCGACGTAAAACGCTTCGCGCAGCGAACGTGCGCCGTACCAGAACGAAATTTTGCGTTGGCTGTGCAGGCGTTTGAGCTGGTCGAAAATGTGCGAGCGCATCGGCGCCATCCCCGCGCCACCGCCGATAAAGATCATTTCGGCATTGGTGTTTCTGGCGAAAAACTCGCCGAAGGGGCCGTACACTGTCACCTTGTCACCGGGTTTCAGGTTGAATACCCAGGAGGACATCTTGCCGGGCGGGATGTCGTCCCGGTTGGGGGGTGGCGAGGCCACGCGGATATTGAACTTAACGATGCCTTTTTCTTCCGGGTAATTGGCCATCGAGTAGGCGCGGATCGTGGTTTCTTCCACTTTGGAGACAAAGCGCCAGAGGTTGAATTTGTCCCAGTCGGCACGGTATTTTTCAGGGATGTCGAAGTCCTTGTAATACACGGTGTGCGGCGGGCATTCGAGCTGTACATAGCCACCGGCGCGGAAGTTTACATTTTCGCCTTCAGGTAGGCGCAGCGTCAGTTCCTTGATGAAAGTGGCGACGTTGGGGTTGGACTCGACCGTGCAGACCCATTTCTTGACGCCGAACACCTCTTCCGGCACGCGGATTTTCATGTTCTGCTTGACTGCGGTCTGGCAGGAAAGACGCCAGCCCTCGGCAGCGTCCCGCCGGGTGAAGTGCGGCTCTTCGGTGGGCAGCATTTCGCCGCCGCCTTCTTCGACGATGCATTTGCATTGACCGCAGGTGCCGCCGCCGCCGCAGGCCGAGGAAAGAAAGATGTTTTTCGCCGCCAGCGTTTGCAGCAGCTTGCCACCGGCGGGCACGGTAATCGTCCGCTCGCCGTTGATCTCGATATTGACATCGCCGCTGGAGACCAGTCTGGAACGGGCGAACAGGATAATGACGACCAGTGACAGCACGATCGCCGTAAACATGACGACGCCCAGCAGGATTTCGGTATTCATCTCGCTTTGCCTTTCTCGTTACAGCTGCACGCCGGAAAACGACATGAACCCCAGCGCCATCAGGCCGATGGTGATAAAGGTGATGCCCAATCCCTGCAGGCCGGCAGGCACGTCGCTGTATTTGAGCTTTTCGCGGATCCCCGCCAACGCGACGATGGCCAGCGCCCAGGACAGGCCGGAACCGAAGCCATAGACGGCGCTTTCAGCCAGGTTGTAATCGCGTTCGACCATGAACAGCGTACCGCCCATGATGGCGCAGTTCACCGTAATCAGCGGCAGGAATACGCCCAGCGCGTTGTAGAGGCTGGGCACGTATTTGTCCAGTGTCATTTCCAGAATCTGCACGATGGCGGCGATGACGCCGATGTAAGAGAGCAGCCCCAGGAAACTCAGATCCACCTCCGGCAGTCCGGCCCAGGCCAGCGCGCCGTCCTTTAATAGAAACCGGAACAGCAGGTTGTTGGCCGGTACCGTGATGGCCTGTACGACGATGACGGCGATGCCCAGGCCGATGGCCGTTTGAATCTTCTTGGAAATGGCAATGAAGGTGCACATGCCCAGGAAGAAGGCGAGCGCCATGTTCTCGATGAACACGGAGCGGAAAAACAGACTCAGATAATGTTCCATTTAGGCGCCCTCCCGGTCGCTGACTTGCGGCGCCAGCGTCCATGCCGGCGCTTCCACCTGATCTTTCTTCCAGGTGCGCAAGGCCCAGATGATCAGGCCGATGAGGAAAAATGCCGAGGGTGGCAGCAGGAGCAGACCGTTGGGCACGTACCAGCCGCCATCGTTGACAACGGGCAGGATCGTGACGCCGAACAGCTTGCCGGCGCCGAACAGTTCGCGGATGACGCCGAGCAGTATCAGCATGGCGCTGTAACCCAGGCCGTTGCCGATACCGTCCCAGAATGACAGCGCCGGCGGATTGGCCATGGCAAAGGCTTCGGCGCGCCCCATAACGATACAGTTGGTAATGATCAGGCCGACGAATACCGACAGCTGTTTGGACAGCGTGAACGCATAGGCTTTCAGAATCTGGTCGACGACGATGACCAGCGAGGCGATGATGACCATCTGCACGATCATGCGAATGGAACTGGGAATCTGGCTGCGGATCATCGAGATAAACAGGCTGGAGAACCCGGTGACCAGCGTCAGCGCAATCGACATGACCAGGGCGGTCTTGAGGTTGGAGGTGACGGCTAGCGCCGAGCAGATGCCGAGAATCTGCAGACCGATCGGGTTGTTTTTGACGATGGGGTCGAGCAAGACTTCCTTGAGGGTGGGTTGCGCCATGATCAGTTCCCTCCTGCGCGCAGTTGAGCCAGATACGGCCCGAAGCCCTGCGGCCCCAGCCAGAAGTTGAGCAGGTGGTTGACGCCGTTGCTGGTGAGTGTGGCGCCGGCCAGGCCATCCACCTGATGCACGGCGCGTGCACTGTGCGGATCGACGCTGCCTTTGATGACGGTGATGTCGAATTTGCCTGCATCGTCGAAGGCCTCTTTGCCCGGCCACAGTGCTTTCCAGCGCGGGTTATCGACCTCTCCGCCCAGGCCGGGGGTTTCGGCATGCTGATAGAAGCCAAAACCAGCGATGGTTTTCAGGTCTTTCTTGAGCGCCATAAAACCGTGCAGCGTTGACCACAGGCCGTAGCCGCGCACGGGCAGAATGAGGGTTTCCAGTCCCTTGTCGCCCTCGACGAGATAGACCACCGTCTGGTTTTCACGGCGCTTGATCGAGGCGATGTCCTCGCTGCCAGCCAGCGCTTTCGATGCGGCCGGATTCTGTGCCGCCTTGAGCGGGTCAAAGCGGGCGGCATCCTGCGTATCATCGTAACGCCCGGTATTGAGATCGACGACACGCGCCTTGATCTTTTCGTTGTAAATACGCTTGACTTCAGCGGCTGACGCGTTGGCATTGGCCAGGCCGGCAATGACCAGAATGTTGCGCTGTTTGTCGAGTTGCCGGTTAGCGATCTGCTCGGGCTTCAATCCGACGGCAGCGCCTGCCACGACCACCGAACACGCCAGACAGACCATAAACGCCACACGCAGGGTGCGGCCCACGGATTCCTTCTGATCAGACACGGCGAGCGGCCCTCCGTTTGATGTTTGCCTGTATGACGAAGTAGTCGATCAGCGGGGCAAACAGGTTGCCAAAGAGAATGGCGAGCATCATGCCTTCGGGGAAGGCGGGATTGATCACCCGGATCATCACGACCATGACGCCGATCAACATGCCGAAAACCCATTTGCCGGTATTCGTCATGGCGGCAGAAACCGGGTCGGTCGCCATGAACATCATGCCGAAAGCGTAGCCGCCCAGCACGAGATGCCAGTACCAGGGCAGAGCGAACAAGGGATTGGTGGCGGAACCGATCGTGTTGAGCAGGGTACTGAAGGCGATCATGCCGATCATGACGCCCGCCACAATGCGCCAGGACGCGATGCGCATGATGAGCAGCGCGCCGCCGCCAATCAGGATGGCCAGCGTGCTGGTTTCGCCCATTGCCCCCGGTATGAAACCGAGGAAGGCGTCCGTCCAGCTCAGACCGCCCTGAGTCAGTGCCGCAACGCCGCCGCCAGCAGCCCGGCTAAGCGCTGTGGCGCCGGCGTAGCCATCGACCACATTCCAGACGACATCGCCCGACATCGCCGCTGGATAGGCGAAAAACAGGAAAGCGCGGCCGGCCAGCGCCGGATTGATGAAATTTTTTCCGGTGCCGCCAAAGACTTCCTTGCCCAGCACTACGCCGAAGCTGATGCCCAGCGCCACCTGCCACAACGGGATCGTCGGCGGCAGCGTCAGTGCGAACAGGATCGAAGTGCCGAAGAAGCCTTCGTTGACCTCATGACCGCGAATTGTGGCGAAGAGAATTTCCCAGGTGATGCCGACGGCGAAGGTCACGATGTAAACCGGCAGGAAATACATCGCGCCCTGAACCATGTTGTCGTACACGCTGGCGGGATTGAATCCGGCCAGCATACGGATCAGTTCGAAGCGCCAGCCCGTCTGTGCGGCGAGCAGGTCGGGGTGCGCGGCGAATACCGTGTTGGCCTGGTAACCAATGTTCCACATGCCGAAGAACATGGCGGGGAACGTGCACAGCCATACCAGAATGATCATGCGCTTGAGGTCGAGACTGTCGCGCACATGCGAGGTGGTGCGGGTGACGCTGGCTGGGCGGTACAGGAAGGTGTCCATCGCCTCGTAAAAGGTGTGCAGCTTTTCATACTTGCTGCCCTTTTGTACATGGCGGCCCAGCGCGTCCATGAAAGATCGCAAGCCCATGATCAGCCCTCCTTTTCGATGCGGGTCAAGATGTCCCGCAAAATCGGGCCATATTCATACTTGCCGGAGCAGGTGTAGGTGCATAACGCCAGGTCTTCTTCGTCCAGCTCCAGGCAGCCGAGCTTTTGCGCCATTTCGGTGTCACCGATAATGAGATAACGTAGCAGCTGCGTCGGCAGAATATCGAGCGGCATGACGGCCTCAAAATTGCCAATCGGCAGCATGGCGCGCGGGCTGCCGTTGGTCGTCGTCGTCAGCGCTAGCGGCCGCCGCCCGAGCAGGCAGGAGAGAAATGATTTGGAGACCGAATGCTTGTTGGCGCCCAGGCGCATGTAATGCATCATCTCGCGCTCCCTGCCTTCACGCAGACAGCTTACTTGCAGGTGGTAGCGGCCGAGGAAGGCATACGGCCCTTGTGCGGTGCGCCCGCCAAAAAGCGAGCCGGAAACAATCCGGTTATCGTCGCCTTCAAGCGCGCCTGCCGTCAGTTCCAGTAGATTGGCGCCCAGCCGCGTGCGCAGCAGGCGCGGGTTCTTGACCACCGGGCCGCCCAGCGCCACGATGCGCTCGGTCCACAGCCGTCCGCTGGCAAACAGCTTGCCGATGGCGATGACGTCCTGATAGCCGATGTGCCAGACGGTGCGCTCAATGCCAACCGGCTGCAGGAAGTGAATATGCGTGCCCGGCAGGCCGGCCGGGTGCGGGCCTTCAAAACTCTCTGTGGTCACGCCGGGCAGATCTTCGCCGGGCAACGGTGCGCCGGGCGCTTTGCACAGAAAAACGGATGCCAACCGCAACAATACGCGCAGGCCGCGCTGAAAATCGTCAGCGTGTGCAGCGATGATAGGTGCAGGATCAGCGGCCAGCGGATGCGTGTCGATGGCGGTGACAAAAATCGACGCCGGCGTCGTATCGACCGCCGGGATCTTGCTGAACGGGCGCGTGCGCAGTGCTGCCCACAAGCCGCTGCGTTGCAGGTGAGTGCGCACCTGGGCGGTTTCCAGCGTGTCGATCCGGGCATCGTCAAAGCGCTCGAAGGTCAGGGCGTCGTCCTCGCCGGCGTTTTCGTCGATATCGATGACGACTGATTGCAGCACACGGCGTGCGCCGCGATGGATGGCGCTGACGATGCCCGTCGCGGGGGCGGTGATCTGTACGCCCGGCTGATTCTTGTCGGCAAACAGCGGTTGTCCCAGCTTCACGCGGTCGCCCACCTGTACGGCCATCGTCGGCTTGAGGCCGTGGTAATCCGCCCCGATGACGGCAACGCTGTGCACGACGGGGGTATCGTCGATCTGCTGTCTGGGGGCGCCGGCAATCGGCAGATCCAGGCCGCGTTTGATTTTATGCATCGTTGTGTAGTCCGCTTTTCGTAGGATAAACCGGGGGTACGAAGTTACCCTAAATGTCATACGACGTACTGCTCGCCCGTCCTGGCCTGTCTTGGGCTAAGGGCGTCGCAATGCAGGGCGCAGCGTACCGCCGAAAAAACAAAACCTTTGATTCTCAGAAAACCTGTTTTTTTGCATGTTTCCCAACCCGCATTGGGGCATATCCGCGGGCGGCCAATTATAGCTGGAAAACCCGCTATGGATGTGCTGGAAATAGCAGCGTTGCCCGCCATGCTTCATAGCGTACAACACACTGTCGTTGTGCATGAAACATATACGATGGTACGGTCGCTGCATGATGCGGAAATGGCCTGCTTCTTCAGCATTTCCCGGAAATTTTCTGGCTGTTTTCGGAGATCCATTGATTGAAACAGCACCGGGCGCTGTCGATCAGTTCGCCCGCCGTCAGGCCGATGGGGCCGATGCCGTTTGCGGCCAGCCGGTCTGCCGCTGCGCCGTGCAGATGAACGGCGGCGGGCAGTGCGGCCTCGGCCGGCCAGCCCTGTGCCAGCAGGGCGGCGATGAGGCCGGTCAGCACATCGCCGCTGCCGGCGGTGGCGAGTCCCGGATTGCCGCTGAAATTGATCTGCCAGCGGCCGTCGGGCGAGGCGATGACCGTGCCGCAGCCTTTGAGCGCCACCCAGGCGCGGAAACGCCCGGCAATCGTGCAGGCGGCGGCGATGCGGTCTGTTTGGATGACTTGCGTCGTGCAGTTCAGCAGGCGTGCCGCTTCCGCCGGGTGCGGCGTCAGCAGCGTCGGTGCCTGGCGCGCCGTTAGTGCGGTGATCAGTGACCCCGCAGAAGCTTCCCCTGCGGCATTTTCCGCCGCGATCAGATTAAGCGCGTCGGCATCGAGGAGGAGCGGAACCGTCTGCGCGCGGGTTTTCGTGCAGGTGGTGAGCAGCAGCGCGTGCGCGGCGGGCGAAACACCCAGACCGGGGCCGCAGGCGAGGACGGAAAGATCGGTCGTCAGCAGGGCTTCCGGCGTGCGCAGCATCAGTTCCACTTGCGCCGGGTCGAAGGCGGGAGCGTTGGTATCCAGCAAGCCGACATAAACGCGGCCGCTGCCCAGGCGCAGTGCGGCCCGCCCGGCGAGCAGAGCGGCGCCCGCCATGCCGGCGGTACCGCCGAGGATGCCGACGCTGCCGTAGCTGCCCTTATGGCTGTTGCGGGGGCGAGGGCGCAGCCAGTGGGCGAATGCTTGCATCGCCGTCAGATGGCCGGATGCGGGCATTGCCTGGTCGGCGGTCTCTGCGGCAAGCGCGCTGCAGTTGGTGCTGGCCGTGATCTCCGGATTTTCAGCGTTAAGACCCAGTGCGTCGATTGAGATTTTGCCGCATAGATCCGGGCCGTCAGCGGTGTATAAGCCCGGTTTGCCGGCGATGAAGCTGATCGTATGGCTGGCGCGGATGGCCGTTCCGGTCGAACCGCCGGTATCGGCGTTGAGTCCGCTCGGGCAGTCGAGCGCCAGCAGCGGGCAGCGGCAAGCGGCCGCGAGGCGGTTCGCTTTTTCGATCAGCTCGGCATAAGGCGACACGATGGCGCGGCTGAGGCCGATGCCGAAGAGTCCGTCAATGATCAGCGACCAGCGCGGGGCGGCGGGGATGTCGGGCTGCGTCTGCAGTCCGGCGCCGGAGAAGCGGGCATAAGCGGCCGCAGCATCCGGCGGCAGGCGCGCCGGGTCGCCGGGGAAAACGACATGCACGGTGAAATGCCATTTATGGAGCCAGCGGGCGGCCTCGAAAGCATCGCCGCCGTTGTTGCCCGGCCCGGCCAGAACGAGTATCGCACCGCCATCGTCACGGCACAGGCGCGCCGCCAGCTCGGCGGCGGCCCGTCCGGCGCGCTGCATTAATGGCTGTTCGGCAGCGGCGGCTTCGATGCGGCGCAGCGCCGGCGTGCGGAAAAGTAAATTAGGCAGTGATGACATGAAAGTGCTCCGGCGAGACGTGGCGTGTAATGTCCAGACTGATGCAGATGATACCCGCCACGATACTCACTACAACCCCGCCGCAATGCGCACGATACCTGCCCGGAAACCCTTATAAACAGGGCATCTCCGAAGGGGTGTCCGGAGCGCCTTTATCCACGCGGGTTTCCGAGGGGGATGCCCGGAAATGCCCATTTCACGTTGGTTTCCGGGGCGCACTGCCCGGTGTTGCGGCAGGAATGGCAGCTGGCGACTCGGCTATAATGCGGCATCCGCGCTGGCGCGGGATTGGGGCGTCCTCAAGGGCTTCGGGATGCCGCCCGACCGGCGTGGGTGGCGCCGCGCTGATTTCGCCTCCGCCATCCTGCGTTCCGTGCTTTCCAGTGTTTCCCTGTGTTTCTCTGTCTTTCTCCATCTTTCAACCGATCCACTCTTTTTCCGGCCGACTATGAGCGATCTTCTTTTTCTGCGCGGCGCGCCCGCGTATTCCGTATTCCGTCTGCAAGGCTTGCAGCAACGTATTCAGGCTGTTGCGCCGAAAGCCAGTCTGCTGGCCGCCGATTACTGGCATTTCGTCAAGCTGAACGCCGAACTGCCCGCCGAAGCGCGGGCGCAATTGGCCGAACTGCTGGAGGAACGCCCGGCGGAGAAAGACGAAAAGCGCGGACAGGAACGTGAGCAGGGGCAACTGTTTCTGATCACGCCGCGTATCGGCACGATCTCGCCGTGGTCGTCAAAGGCCACCGATATTGCCTGGAATTGCGGCTTGAAAGCCGTGGAACGCATTGAACGCGGCATTGCCTTTTACGTGTCGGACGTGGCGTCCGGCCAACGCGACCGCGTTGCGTCGCTGCTGCATGATCGCATGATTGAAACCGTGCTGGATAATTTTGCCGGGACGGCTGCGCTGTTCCGCCACGTTGCGCCGCGACCGATGCGGCATATTGATGCGCTGGCCGGCGGCCGTGCGGCGCTGGTCGAGGCGAACGCCAATCTTGGGCTGGCGCTGTCGGAGGACGAAATCGACTACCTGTTCGATGTGTTCGTCGGCAGGATGCAGCGTAATCCGACCGATGTCGAGCTGATGATGTTCGCGCAGGCAAATTCGGAGCATTGCCGGCACAAGATTTTCAACGCCGAATGGGTTATCGACGGCGAGCCAAGGCCGGAAACGCTGTTTGGCATGATCCGCGAAACGCACGCCGCGCACCCGCAGGGGAATGTCGTCGTGTATTCGGACAATTCCTCGGTCTTCGAGGGGGCGGAGGTTGAACAGCTCTATCCCGATGCGGACGGTGCGTACCGCTATCGCAACGAGCTGACGCACATTCTCGCCAAGGTGGAAACGCACAACCACCCGACGGCGATTTCGCCGTTCCCCGGCGCGGCGACCGGCTCCGGCGGCGAAATCCGCGATGAAAGCTCGACCGGACGCGGCTCCCGGTCAAAAGCCGGCCTCTGCGGCTTTACCGTCTCCAACCTCTATTTGCCGGCTGCGCCGCAGCCTTGGGAAGCCGCAATGGCGGCTTACGGGCGGCCGTCGCGCATTGCCTCGGCGCTGTCGATTATGCTCGACGGGCCGATTGGCGCGGCGGCTTTCAACAACGAATTCGGCCGGCCGAATCTGGCCGGCTATTTCCGTACCTATGAGCAGTGCGTCGGCGAAGGGGAAAACGCCGTTGTCCGCGGCTATCACAAGCCGATCATGGTGGCGGGCGGAGTGGGCAACATCGCCGCCAGCCAGGCGTACAAGGCAGCCGAGTTCGCCCCCGGCACCTTGCTGATTCAGCTGGGCGGCCCCGGAATGCTGATCGGTCTGGGTGGCGGTGCGGCCAGTTCGATGAGCACCGGCGCGAATGCCGAAGCTCTCGATTTTGCCTCGGTACAGCGCGGCAATCCGGAAATGCAGCGGCGTGCGCAGGAAGTCATCAACACCTGCTGGCGCTTGGGCGCTCCGCGCCAGGATGCGGCGCAGCCGGACGACGGCAACCCGATCCTGTCGATTCACGACGTGGGCGCGGGCGGGCTGTCCAACGCTTTTCCGGAACTGGCGCACAGTGGCCGCGTCGGTGCGCGCTTCGAACTGCGCGAGGTGCCCATCGAAGAAGCCGGCATGTCGCCGGCGGAAATCTGGAGCAACGAAGCGCAGGAGCGCTACGTGCTGGCCATTCCGCCCGCGCGGCTGCCCGAATTTGGCGCCATCTGCGCGCGCGAGCGCTGCCCGTTTGCCGTCGTCGGTACGGCGAGCGCCGACGGCCGTCTGGTCGTTACCGACCGGCATTTTGGCGATGCGCCGGTCGATATGGATATGGCGGCGCTGCTCGGCAAACCGCCGCGCATGAAACGCGAGGCCGTGCGGCTGCCGGCTGTCGGCATACCGTTCGATGCGGCGGCCGTCGATCCGAAGGAAGCCGCCTACCGCGTGTTGCGTCTGCCGGCGGTGGCCGACAAGACTTTTCTCATCACGATCGGCGACCGCTCGGTCGGCGGCCAAACGGCGCGTGACCAGATGGTCGGGCCCTGGCAGGTGCCCGTCGCTGACGCGGCGGTGACGACGATGGGCTTTCGTACCTTGCGCGGCGAGGCTTTTGCCATCGGCGAACGCACGCCGCTGGCCGTCATTGATGCGCCGGCGTCCGGGCGCATGGCGGTGGGTGAAGCGCTGACCAACATCGCCTGCGCGCGCATCGAAAAATTGGGCGACGTGAAGCTGTCGGCCAACTGGATGGCGGCGGCCGGCGCGCCCGGCGAAGATGCGCGTCTGTTCGATACGGTACGCGCGGTATCCGACCTGTGCCAGCGCCTCGGCATTTCGATTCCGGTCGGCAAGGATTCGTTGTCGATGCGCACGGCCTGGCAAGCGCGGCAAGCGGACTTAGGCACGGGGGCGGCGGGGGAAAAACAGGTCGTCTCACCGCTGTCGCTGATTGTTTCGGCCTTTGCGCCGGTGTCGGACGCGCGGCACACGCTGACGCCGCAGCTTAAGATTAGCGACGAGGCGAGCGACCTGATGTTGATTGACCTCGGCATGGGTCGCAACCGCCTGGGCGGTTCGGCGCTGGCGCAGACTTTCAATGCCACGGGCACGGCGGCGCCCGACGTTGATGCGCCGGAAAAGCTGGCGACTTTTTTTGCGTTGATTCAGCGCCTTGCCGCCGACGGAATGTTGCTGGCCTATCATGACCGTTCCGACGGCGGGCTGTTCGCCTGCCTGGCTGAAATGGCCTTCGCCGCGCACTGCGGCGTGAGCGTCGATATCGGCAATTTGTGCGACGGGTCGGCCGCAGGCCGCATTGGCGCGCTGTTTGCTGAAGAACTGGGCGCGGTAGTCCAGATTCGCCGCGCTGTGCGCAATACCGTGCAGGCGATGTTCCAGACGGCGGGTATTCCCGCCGTACTGCTCGGTGCGCCCGATCGCAGCGGCGAGTTGCGCATCGCCTGCCGGGGTGAGACGGTGCTGTGCGAGAAGCGTGTCGACCTGCAGCGCGCTTGGTCGGAAACCAGCTTCCACATGCAGTCGCTGCGCGACAACCCGGAATGCGCGCGGCAGGCGTATGACCGTATTCTCGATGAGGACGATCCGGGGCTGTCGGTGGCGCTGACCTACGATGCGGCGGAAGACATCGCCGCGCCGTTCATTGCCGCCGGCGCGCGGCCGCGGATCGCGATTCTGCGCGAGCAGGGCGTCAACAGCCAGGCCGAAATGGCGGCGGCCTTCGACCGGGCAGGTTTTACCGCCGTCGATGTGCATATGAGCGACATCCTCGCCGGCCGCGTCTCGCTGGCCGACTTTAAAGGGGCGGCGGCGTGCGGCGGTTTTTCCTATGGCGACGTGCTGGGGGCGGGCAAAGGCTGGGCGCGCACGATTCTCTTCAACCCGCGCGCGCGCGACGAGTTCTCCGCTTTCTTCGCGCGCGGCGATACCTTCGCCTTGGGCGTCTGCAACGGCTGCCAGATGATGAGCGCGTTGAAAGTGCTGATCCCCGGCGCGGCGGACTGGCCGCGTTTTGAGCGCAATGCGGTCGAGCAGTTCGAGGCGCGCTTGATCATGACCGAAGTCGTCGAATCGCCCTCCTTGTTTTTTGCCGGCATGGCCGGCAGCCGCATGCCGGTCATCATCTCGCACGGCGAAGGCCGCGCCGAGTTCGATGCGCCTGAACAGGCAGCGCGCGTGCGGCTTGCCGTGCGCTATATCGACTCGGCCGGCCGGCCGGCAGAAACGTATCCCTACAACCCGAACGGCTCGCCCGGCGGGCTGGCGGGGGTGACGACGGCTGATGGCCGCTTTACGATCATGATGCCGCACCCCGAGCGTGTGTTCCGTACCGTGCAGATGTCCTGGCATCCGGAAAACCTGGGTGAAGATTCGCCGTGGATGCGCATCTTCCGCAATGCGCGGAAGTGGGTGGGGTAATCTTCCGCGCATCTTCAGCGTCTAACTCAAGCCCAGGGGCGCAAAAATGCCGGCATTCGCCGGCATTTTTATTTTGGCGGAAGGCGACGTTCCCTAAGCGAAAACGTCGTCGGCCGTATGGAGCAGGCATGAGCCCGCCGGCCGCAGCGGAGCGCAATAACTCGTCGGCCTGGACCCCGCGTCTTTTGGGCGTTTCAGCCCAGCTACTTCTGTAACCCTTATCAATCGGACATTTGCCGGCAGGCTGACCGGAAGCGCCCGTAAACAGTGGGGTTGCGGGCAGGCAAGCCGGAAACCCGCGTAAACACTGGGCTGGCGGGTAGCCTATCCGGAAACGCACGTTTTACGCGGGGTTCGGGGCAGGCATGGTAGCGGATATTGTAACGGGGGCGTGGTGGGTCTGCGACTGCCGGCAGCTATTGTTCAGACGGTGGCGCTTTACCCGCGCGGCCGGCGGTGCGCCAAAGATGTGGTCAGGTGCGAGCCTGCCAGTCAGCGGAGCGCAATAACTCGTCGGCCTGGACCCCTCGTCTTTTGGGCGTTTCAGCCCGGCCGCTTCTGCAACCCTTGTCAATCGGGCGTTTGCCGGCAGGCAAGCCGGAAACCCACGTAAACACTGGGCTAGCGGATAGGCAGGTCTGGAGCGCCCGTAAACACTGGGCTGGCGGGCCAGAGGATCATCAACAGGATCAGCGCGATGGCGGCTGAAATGAGAGGAATCGCTTCGCGGGTGTATTCGCGCATAGCGCATTTCATAATGCTGCAAACCGCGAACATGGCAACGCCAACAGGCGTCGTCATCGAGCCGGGCGTTGTCGCCGTTCTCATGAACCGTCCGAAATGAATGGGGCCGGCACCGGCCGCCTGCACGCCGTGTCGGAATGAAGGCGCGGCGAATATCAGCAGAGCATTTATGGCGCGGAGCGAGCGGTGCCGGTCAGCGCCGGTCGGCGTCGGGCGGAGCGGGCTGGCCGGGCAGATTCTGCCGCAGCGCATCGTCTTCCTTCAGCTCCAACCACATGGCGCTGAGAATCGCACAAGCGGCCGCCAGCGGCAGGCCGAGAATCCAGACTAAGTACCACATGCTCAATATCCCATGAATGAAATGATCGGGGCGTCAGTAGGCGTGTTCTTTGCCGTTTTCAATGGCTTCGGCGTCCACCTTGCCGCGCAGTACCGAGAAGACCCAGCTGGTGTAGGCGAGAATGATCGGCATGAAGATCAGTGTCGAAATCAGCATGATGAACAGGGTCAGGTGGCTCGATGAGGCATCCCACACCGTCAGGCTGGCCGAGGGGTTGGCGGATGAGGGCAGGATGAAGGGAAACATCGAGACGCCGACGCTGGTGATGATTCCGGCGATGCCCGCGCCGCCCGTAATCAGGGCGGCCAGCGGGCGGCGGGCGGCCATGCAGAGCGCGGCGATTACGCTGCCCGCCAGCCCCAGCCCGGGGACTAGCCACAGCGCGGGGCGCGCGGCGTAGTTGGCCAACCAGGCGCCGTTTTGTACTACGGCGTGCTTGAGCAGCGGGTTCGATACGCCGGAGGTGGAAATTTCGCTCGTAATGACGTATCCCGGCAGAAAGAACGCCAGTACGGCACCCGCAGCCAGGTACAGCGCCGGAACGGCAAGCGCCGCCGTGATGCCGAAACGGCGCGCGCGCTCGGCCACAGCGCCCGACGTTTTGACTTGCAGCCAGGCGGCCCCGTGCATGACGAGCATGGCGACGGAAACCAGGCCGCACAACAGGGCAAAGGGATTGAGTAGTCCCAAAAACGAACCGTCGTAAAAAATCTGCATGTCCTCTTCGATGCGGAAAGGCACGCCCTGCAACACGTTGCCTACCGCCACGCCAAAAATCAGCGACGGCGCAAATCCCCCTATGAATAAAGCCCAGTCCCAGCGATTACGCCAGGAGGCTTCCTCGCGCTTGCTGCGGAATTTGAAGGCGACGGGGCGCAGGATAAGTGCGAACAGAATGGCGAACATCGCCAGGTAAAAGCCTGAAAACGATACGGCGTAGAGTTGCGGCCAGGCCGCGAAAATGGCGCCGCCGCCGAGGATCAGCCAGACCTGGTTGCCTTCCCAGACGGGGCCGATCGCATTGATGACGGTGCGGCGTTCAATGTCGCTGCGCGCCGCAAAGGGCAGCAAGGTCGCGGCGCCCAGGTCAAAGCCGTCGGTCAAAGCGAACCCGATCAGCAGCACGCCCAGCAGCGCCCACCAGATCAGGCGCAGCGTCTCATAGGAGATCAGTTCAGTCAGGATCATGCCGTTTGCTCCTTGCTAGAAGTCGTTGGGTTAATGTGCCGGCGCTGGGGTGGCAGCGGTTATCCGGCTGTCAGCGCTGTCCGGCGCCGCAATGTCCGGGCCTTTTCGGATCGCGCGGAGCATCAGCTTCAGCTCGATGAGCAGCAGGACGGTGTAGATCAGGACAAAGCCGATGATCGTGAACAACACCGTCGATGCGCCCAGATTTGAAACGGCGACGGCCGTCGGCAAAACGCCTTCGATCACCCAGGGTTGGCGCCCCAGTTCGGCAACGATCCAGCCGCATTCAATGGCGATCCACGGCAGGGGAATGGAATACGCGGCGATCTTGAGCAGCCAGGGGTGTGCGTCAAGTCGGCGTTGTATCGAGAGCCAGGAAAATACGGCGGTCAGCACAATGAGAAAGGCGCCGAGACCGACCATCAAGCGGAACGCCCAGAACAGCGGGGCAACCTGCGGTACGGTATCCCACGCCGCTTGCCGGATCTGTTCGGGACTCGCCTGGCGCGGGTCGTCCGTGTAACGCTTGAGCAGCAACGCATGGCCCAGCGCATGCCCGTGCGTTTCAAAGTCGGCCTGTGCCTGGGGCGGTATGTCCGCCCCAGTTTTGCTGGCGGCGCGGATGCGCTGCAAGGCGTCGTAGGCCGTGAGGCCGTCGCGGATGCGGCGTTCGGCCTGCTCGACCAGTGTCTCGATGCCGGGAATTTCAGTCGTTAAGGAACGCGTGCCGATCAGCCCCATGAGCCACGGAACATGCACGGCATAATGGGTTTCGCGTGCGGCCTGGTCCGGGAAACCGAAAGCGGTGAAGGCGGCGGGCGCAGGCTCGGTCTTCCACATGGCTTCCATGGCGGCGAGCTTCATCTTCTGGTGTTTGGCGACGAGGTAGCCGCTTTCATCGCCCAGCGCCACCAGCGCCAGTGCGGAAACCAGGCCGAACGTCGCCGCCACGGTCATGGACCGTTTGGCAAGCGCCGGGTAGCGTCCCTTGAGGAGGTAGCAGGCCGAAATGCCGAGGACGAAAACGGCCGCCGTCACATAGCCGGCAGTCACGGTATGCACGAACTTCGTCTGCGCCATCGGGTTGATGAGCACGGCGAAAAAATCCGTCATTTCCATGCGCATGGTCTGCGGGTTGAACTGGGCGCCGACCGGATTCTGCATCCAGCCGTTGGCGATGAGAATCCACAAGGCCGAAAAATTCGAGCCGAGCGCCACGCACCAGGCGACGATCAGGTGCTTCACGCGGGAAAGCCGCTCCCAGCCAAAAAAGAACAGGCCCACGAAGGTGGCTTCCAGAAAGAAGGCCATCAATCCTTCCAGAGCAAGCGGGGCGCCGAAAATATCGCCGACGTAGTGGCTGTAATAGCTCCAGTTCATGCCGAACTGAAATTCCATCACGATGCCGGTGGCGACGCCCATGGCGAAATTGATGCCGAACAGTCCGCCCCAGAATTTCGTCATGTCACGCCAGAGCGTACGGCCGGTGAGCACATAAACCGTCTCCATGATGGCGACCAGGATCGACAGCCCCAGCGTCAGCGGGACGAAAATAAAGTGGTAGAGCGCAGTCAGTGCAAACTGCAGGCGCGACAGGCTGACGATGTCAAAATCCATGGCGGTTTCCCCTTATGAATATGGCTTCATGTGTATCCGAATGAATCAGTCATGCCTCAATGTGGCCAGTACGGCATCAAAATCCGGGCTGCCCCGGTGATACTCGGCTTCAATGCGGCCGCTGCGCAGTATCAGCAGACGGTCGGCCAGCGCTGCCTCGCGCTTCAGATGGGTGGCCATCAGCCAGGCGCGCCCTTCGCCCAGGATCCGAAGCCGCGCGAGTACATCCGCCGCCGTTGCTGCGTCCAGTCCTTCTGTCGGCTCGTCGAGCAGCCAGAGTAAATGGGATTGTAGCAGCAGGCGCGCCAGCGCCAAACGGTGTCTCTGCCCGGCCGATAGACCCAGCCCGCTTTCGCCGAGCCGGGTTTCCAGTCCGGCATTCAGGCCGCGTATATCGGCGGCCAGCCCGGCTGATTCGAGCGCGTGCCAGAGCGCCTCGTCGCTGGCTTCGGGCGCGGCCAGCAGCAGGTTCTCGCGCAGGGAATCCTGAAAGAGATCGGTCCGCTGACTCAGCCAGGCAAAGGGCAGCCGCCGGATACTGCCCGCGTGCTCCGCCAATTCGCCGGCGAGCAGCGCCATCAGCGTCGATTTGCCGGCACCGCTGGGGCCGACGACGGCAACCCGTTCTCCACGGGCAATCGTCAGGGAAAGCGATTGCAGCGCGTCGGCCGCACTGTCCGGATAACGTACCGAAACCCGTTGCAGGATGACTGCATCGCCGGCATTGGGCACATCGGGCGCAGCGGCGTCATCCGGCGTTACGCCCGAATCTGCACGCTCGGCGTACTCGGCACAATGGGGCGACAGACGCTTTACCGCCAGCCACATGCGGCCGGCTTCCAGCGCGCCGCGCCGGAGTGCGGCAAACGGCTCCATGGCCGCCAGTGCAATCAGCAGCGCCAGCACCGCGGCGGGAATGCCGATCTGCCCGCGATCGACCAGTGCGCCGACGCCGAGCAAGGTGGCGGCCAGGGTCAGGCTGCCGGCAATGCCGTAAATTGCGCTGGCGGTCGTGTCCAGGCGGTGCAGACGCCGGTCGGCGCGCGCCAGGCGGCGATCCGTTTGCTCAAGCGCCGCACATTGAGCGGCCAGACGTCCGGCCATGACCAGCTCTGTCTGGCCAGAGACCAGGTCGACGGTCTGCGCCCGCAGGCGTTCCGTGAGCAGTGCGCGGCGCAAGGCGGGCCGGCGGGAGCGGAAGAACAGTCCGACGCTGACGGCCGTGCCGACCGCCAGCATCCACATTCCCAGGGCGATGCCGAGCCAGGGCGTCATAAGGCCGAGCGTCGCCGCAGCGAACGCCGTTGCGCACAGCGCCGCACCGGCCGGCGTCAGCAGGCGAAGATAGAGGGATTCCAGCGCGTCGAGGTCGCTGGTCAGCCGAAAGAGCGCCCGCGCCGGACGGCGCAGCAGTTCCCGAATCTGCGCGGCGCCCGCCCAGCCCCGGAAAATACGCTCGCGCAGTGCCGCCAGTGCGGCCAGCGTCGCATCGTGCGTCACGAGTCGTTCGCCGTAACGCGCAGCGGTGCGCCCCAGCGCCAGCAGGCGGATGCCGGCCGACGGCGCGAATACGTCGAAGGCCAGGGCACTGGCGGCGTGCAGTCCGGCAATGGCGGTGGCGGCAATGAACCAGCCCGACAGCCCGAGCAGCCCCATGCCGGCAAGAACGGTGATTGCCGCCAGGCTGGCGCCCAGCGCCATGCGGCGCCAAACCCCGGCGAATAGGGCGCCGAGCACGGGGCGCAGCACCGAGGCTATCTCACTGAATCTGCGCGTCATCGCATGCCTCCGCCTCGGTGTGTACGGCGTCGTTGGGGGTTGGGAGCACCACGCTGCGATCCAGTCGTGCGGCAAGCGCCGGGTCATGCGTGGCGACGATCAGGGTGCGTCCCCGCGCCAGATCGAGAAGAGATTGCGTGACCTGGGCGGCCGTCTCGCTATCCAGATGCGCCGTCGGTTCATCCGCCAGCAGCAGATCCGCGTGCGATACGTGCAATGCGGCGGCCAGACGCGCCAAGGCCAGCCTGATGGCCTCGCCGCCGGACAGTCCCGCTCCGCCTTCGCCCAGCGAGGTGCCCGGATGCGCCTGCGCCACGCTGCCCAGCTGCGCCCAGCAGATAGCCTGCCGCACATACGCCTCGCTATCGCCCTCGCCCGGTTCCGTCCTTCCGAGCGAGACGTTGTGCTGTACCGATCCGGAAAATACGTGCGGGTGCTGCCCCATCCAGGCCATGCGCTGACGCAGCTGCTGCGCCGAGGCGGCGGTCAGGGCTGTGCCGCCGATCTCGATACGGCCTTGCGAGGCCTGCAACAACCCGGCCATCAGCGAGAGCAGAACCGTTTTCCCTGTCCCACTGGGCGCCATCAATGCCACCCGTTCTCCGGGCGCTACGTTCAGCGCAAAGTCCTGGAAAACGGGCGCTTCGCCGGGAAACGCAAAACGCAGCCCTTCGATCCTGACCTGCGGCGGCAGATCAGGCGCATCCTTTTCTCCCGATGAAGGCGAGGGCGTTTGCGCTGGAAGCGGATTATCCGGCGCGCCGCCAAGCAGCGGCAGTCCGCCCACCGCGAGCCGGTTCAATACGTCCGCCGCCGCAAGGCCCGCGGCACGGTCGTGCCAGACGGCAGCCAGCTCCCTCAGTGGCTCGAAAAAGGCCGGCGCCAGCAACAGGATAAAGAGCGCTTCGGCCAGATCGAGCCGCCGCCCCCAGGCGCCGAATTTCAGATAACCCAGCAGATGGAAGCCGATGTAAACCGCGACGAGGGCGACGCCCAATGCGGAAAACAGCTCCAGCACCGCCGAAGACAAAAAGGCGATGCGTAGTACGCGCAGCGTGCGCTGGCGAAGATCCTCGATCTGGGCGCGCAGGCGGCGCGCCGTCAGCGCCACGCAACCGAGCGCGCGCAGTGTCGGCAGACCGCGCAGGCGGTCGAGCAGAAACGCATTCATACTGCCCATTTGCAGCCACTGCGCTTCGCTGGCGGCACGGGCGCGGCGGCCCACGATCGCCATGAACATCGGGATCAGCGGCGCCGCCAGCAGGAGCACCAGCGCGGCAGCCCAGGAAAACCAGGCGACCGGCAGCACAATCAGCGCGGGCATGATGCGCGCGCGCCAGACGGCGCTGCGGTAACGCGTCAGCCAGGGGAGAATCGCTTCGGCCTGTTCGGCCAATGCACTGGCGGAAGCGCCGGCATGCATCCGGGCGCGATCCAGCGGAGAGCGTGCTGCCAGCGCTGCGACAGTACGGCTGCGCCAGCGGCTCAGACGTTCGCGCGCCGTGTCGAACATGCAGCCGGCGCTCCACACCTCCAGTACGGCGCGCAAAACGCCGGTAAAGACGATGCCTGCCGCCGGCCATACAAGATCCGCGACGCTTGCGCCGTGGTGCAGGCGCGAGACGCCCCATACAATGAGCGCTGCCTGCGGGAGCCACAGGAGCGGGCTGACTGCATGTGCCAGGCAGGCGGCATCGAGCCGCAGGCCGGGCGCGGGCGGACTGTCTTGTGCGTTCGGTTTCATGAAGGGAGAGGGCGGGCAGTTCTGAAAATGCTTTGAGGGCGCACCGTATTATTAGCCAGACACACGTAGATTCACAAGAAAAACAACGGCTTCCTTTGCCAAAATACGGCGTTGCTGTATTGACCTGGCGTTGCCGTACTGAATGGTCTGTTTGTGGCGTACCGCCTTGTCTCTTGGCAAAGTCGAGCTGCTATTTACGCTTTCCTTGATGACCCTCACGCTACAGCCTCTGTATTGCCGCACAGAGCAACAAGCGCTGCGCGACCGTGCAGGAGACGTTACGGCAGGTATTTGAGCGCTACGGCCTGCCGAAGTGCATTCACGCCGATTTTTTGCCATCAGTTTGTGGAGGAATTTGATCTGAATAAGGCTTGATAGATTATCCCCGAACTGTCACCTATGTCCTCGCACGCCGTTACCTAGGTGTCCGGTCTATACACTCCTTCTCTCGTTACGCGAGCTGTCCCAGTCCCACAAGCGGGCGAGTGGTTTTCCTTAGTTTCCGCAGTTTTTTACAGCGCTTAAGATAGATACCTATGGTCAAACTGGATAAATGCTGTCTTTCCGCCAAGCGGCGTAAACGCTGGCCTCGCCAGGCGAGCCAAGCACATGGTTTTTAGAGACAGTTCAAGGACGAGCGCTGTCTATAATTTTTCTTTTATCTGGAGCACTGTCATGTCTGTTTCTTCGCCTGCTGCACCGTCGCGCAAGTTTCCGGTTCCGCTCAGTTATTTCAGTATGCCGCTTGGTTTATCCGCGCTCGGGCTGTCGTGGCGTTATGGGGCGGCAATGGGGTTTGCACCGTCCTGGCCGGCTGAAGCGCTGTTGGCGGTCGCCGCGCTGTTGTGGCTGCTGTTAATCGCCGCTTATGCCGTCAAGATCTGGCGTTTCCGCGCGGATTTTCTCGCCGATTTGCAGGATCTGGTGCAGTGCTGTTTTTTGAGCATGATCCCTATCACGCTGTTGTTGCTGGCGATGGCGCTTTTGCCGTATGCCCGTTTGCCGGCGATGCTGGCAGTGATGCTGGGGGTTGGCGCGCAGCTGGCGTTTGCCATGTATCGTGCGGCGGGTTTGTGGCGCGGTTTACACACGCTCGCGGCAACGACGCCAGTGGTGTATTTGCCAACGGTCGCCGCTGCGTTTGTCAGCACGTCGGCGTTCGCCGCGCTGGGATTCACGGACTACGCCTGGCTGTTTTTCGGGATGGGGATATTTTCGTGGCTGAGTCTGGAAGGGGCGATTTTATTGCGGCTGCGGGTTGAACAGGCGCTGGCGCCAGCGGTGCGCGGGATTGTCGGGATTCAGTTGGCACCGCCGTTTGTCGCCTGTGGCGCGTATTTCGCCGTGCATGGCGGGGCGGTGGATGGTTTTGCCTTGATGTTGATGGGGTATGGCTGGTTGCAGGGGCTGTTTTTATTGCGGCTGCTGCCGTGGCTGCTAAGCGATGGCTTTTTTATGAGCTTTTGGGGATTTTCGTTCGGCCTTGCGGCAATGTGCGGCTGCGGCCTGCATTTGCTGGCACAGGGCATGATGCCGGGCTTGGCATGGGTGATGGTGGTTACAGGTAGCGGCGGGATTGCGCTGCTGGTGCTGGCGACGTTTGCGGCGATGCGGCGCGGGCGGTTTTGGCTGCGTTAGTTGGCAGCTGGCGCTCGCTTACCTTGTTTTTCCTACGGGTGTGCGGTGCGCCCGTCTCGTTACCTCATAAATGCATAGGTGTCTACACATCTCAAAAGTTGTAAAAATGGCTGTGGAAACAAAGGGAAACCACTCGCCCGCTTGCGCGAGAAGGGCAGGGGAGCGGGTAAGGCGGGTAAAAAAGCCGATGGTAGAGGCGTCGCAGCATTCCAAAAACAGATGCCTTGAGCGCCTTAAAAACAAGGCAGAAAACATAAATCGCCCGGAAGCCCCCTAAATACAAGGGGTTCAGGGCATCAAAAAACATAAATCGGAATGCTGTGCCCACGGTCGTTCACGTTTGTCGGACATGAATGCCCGGCCGCAATGGTGGCGATTTTCCAGAAAAGCGGCATGACTGGCGATATGATTGAGGCCGTTCTAAAGGCTGCTCTGAAACCTTTATCAACAGGGCATCTCAGGGCACCCCTTCTTTCATACACCGAATACTCGCGCAATGAATACCTTGTCCCACGCCAGCCAGACCGCCCGCCTGACCCGCGACGCCCTCGACCCGGCGCGCAGTGTTGTCGTCGAAGCCTGCGCCGGCAGCGGCAAGACTTGGCTGCTGGCCTCGCGCATCGTGCGTTTGCTGCTGGCAGGCGTTGCGCCGGGCGAAATCCTGGCCATCACCTTCACGCGCAAAGCGGCGCGCGAGATCGAAGCGCGCGTTATCGGCTGGCTGCGCCAGCTGGCGATGGAAGAAGACGCTGCCATCGATAATTTTCTCGCCGAGCGCGGTCTGGTGGCGGATGCAGCTGATCCCACGCTGCGGCAGGCGGCGCGCGGGCTGTATGAACGGGTTCTGGCGGCACAGCCGGGGCTGGCGGTCAATACTTTTCACGCCTGGTTTTTGCAACTGGTCGATGCGGCGCCGCTTTCCGCCAATCTGGCGGGGGTGTCGCTGATCGAGCCGGGTGTACGGCAATTTGACGAACTCTGGCGCGCCTTTATCGCCACGCTGCCTGGTGAGCCGGCGCAGCGCGTGAGCGATGATGCGGATCCTGCGCCGGCGCTGGTGCGTCTGCTGGAGACGGCCGGACTGGAGGCCGTGCGCCGCCTTGTCCACCGGGCGTATGAGCGGCGCAGCGAATGGCTGGCCTTGGCCGAGGCGAACGGCGATTCGACGACGCCTGCCGCGCGCGTAGTGTCTTCTCTACAAGCCCTGCTGGGCGCGGGTGCGCCGGGAGAGGCGCTGGCGGCGTTTTTTGCCGATGGCTGGTCGGGAGACTGGCAGGCGTATCTCGGCCTGCTGGAGAAAAGTGAGCTGAAAGGCGACCGCACCAGTGCGGCGGCGCTGCGTGCGGCGCTCGCCGAGGCGGATGCAGACGCGCGCTTTACCCTGCTGCGTGCGGCCATGCTCAATAAGGACGGTTCGATCCCCGTCAAGAAAGCGGGCGCTACGCTCGACAAGCGTTATACGCCGGCAGGCGCGCAGCGTTTTCTCGCGCTGCACGCTGTGCTGTGCCAGCGTCTGCTTGATTGCAGCGAGCGTCAGCTGGCGGAGCACATTCTCGCGTTCAATCGCGATGCCTGTGCCGTGTTTACGGCGTTTCTCGCCCATGCCGAGGCCGTCAAGCAGGGGCGGCGGCAGATCGATTTTGTCGATGCCGAATGGCGCGTGCTGCAACTGTTGCGCGCGCCGGAGACGTCGGCTTTTCTGCAGGCGCGGCTGGATGCGCGTTACCGCCATGTCCTGCTCGATGAATTCCAGGATACCAATCCGCTGCAATGGCAGATTCTGCGCGCCTGGCTGGATGCCTATTCGGATGACTGGCGTCCGCGCATTTTCCTCGTCGGCGACCCCAAACAGTCGATCTACCGTTTCCGCCGCGCTGAGCCGAGACTGTTCGGGATCGCGGCGGATTTTCTCGTGCGTGCCTATGGCGCGCTTCGCTGCACGCTGGATGCGACGCGGCGCAACGCACAGCCGGTGGTCGATGCCGTCAATGCCGTATTTCTCGGCCTGCCGGAATTTGCGCCTTTTCGCGCGCAGACGACATTTGCCGAAGGCATTCCGGGGCGTGTCGAACTGTTGCCGCTGTTTGGCGCTGACGCCGGCGGCTCGGCAGGCGAAGCCGATGCCGGAAGCGCGGCAGATGCGGCTGCCAATACTGCCGCGGCAGATGCTGGCAAAGCCGGTGTGGACGGGCATTTGCGCGACCCGTTGACGGAACCGGCGCAGGCGGCGGAAGACCTGCGCCAGATCCGGGAGGCAGAGGCGCTGGCAAAAAAGATTGGAGAGATCGTCGGTCATGCGGGCGGCAGCGCCTGGCAGCTCCATGATCCCGATAGCATGGGCGGTGGGCCGCGCCCGGCGCGTTATGGCGACATCCTGCTGCTGGTGCGCACGCGCAGCAAACTAGCCGTCTATGAACGCGCGCTGAGCGCCGCCGGAATTCCCTATGAAGCGGCTTCGCGCGGTGGCCTGCTGGCAACGCTGGAGGCCAGTGATATTACGGCCTTGCTTGAATTTCTCGCCATGCCGCTCGATAACCTCAAACTGGCGCATGTGCTGCGTTCGCCGATTTTCGCGTGCAGCAACGAGGAACTGTTGCTGCTGGCGTTTCCGCAGATTTTGCCGCCGCTTTCGTCAAATGCCGCGCCGCAATCGGCCCTCGATTCATGGTGGCGGCGCCTCACTGACCTTGCTGCTGGCGGGCAGGCGCCGCCGCGCCTGCTGCGGGCAGCGCGTCTGCTGGCATCCTGGCTGCGCATTGCCGGTGATTTGCCGACGCACGATTTGCTCGATCGCATTTATCACGAAGGCGAAGTGTTTGCGCGCTATCGTCGGGCGAGTCCGGAATACCGCGCCGCCGCTGTCGAGGCCAATCTGAATGCGTTGTTGCTGCTGGCGCTCGACCTCGATGGCGGGCGCTATCCAAGCCTTTCCCGCTTTGTCGATGAGCTGCGCAATCTGCGTGAAGCTGACGCCGGCGATGCGCCGGACGAAGGGGAAGTCGTCTCCGCGCAGACGGTGAGCAATCGCGTGCGTATTCTGACGATCCATGCGGCCAAAGGGCTGGAGGCGCCGATCGTCTGGCTGCTCGATGCCAACGCCGCAGCGCGCCCGGCCGAGCCGTGGGATGTCATCGTCGATTGGCCGCCGGAAGAAGCTTCGCCGCGGCATTTTTCCTTTTTCGGCCGCAAGGACGCGCGCGGCGCGGCGCGGCGTTTTCTCTTTGATGCGCAGGCCCAGGCGGCGCAGCGCGAAGAACTGAATCTGCTTTACGTGGCCATGACGCGCGCGCGGCAGGTGTTTATTGCCAGTGGCAGCGAGCAGGGCCGAAAGAGCGACAGTCCGCAGTCCGAGGAAAAAAGCGCGTACCGTTTGCTCGAACACGCGCTGGAAAGTGTGCAGACATTGCCTGTCGAACCGGGCGGCACTCTGGTTCATGGCGATGATTTGACCGGATCTGCTCCCGTCGATGCGGAAACATGTGCCGCGGCAATGCCCGCGCCCGCGCAGGCCGTGCCGCCAACGGCTGCGCCGGCTTTCACTGCGGTAGGCAGCCTGCGGCCGGCGTCGGATGATGCCGCGCGTTTTGGCACGCTGCTGCACGCGCTGCTGGAACGCCTGGCCGATGGTGGCCGCATCGACCGGCTTGAAGCGTTTGCGCACTGGCGTATTCCCGGTTTTGACGAGGAGACGCACCGACGTGCCTGGCCGGTCGTCCAGCGGCTGCTCAGCGCGCCGGCGCTGCGGGTGTTTTTCGACCCCGCCCGTTATCGCCGGGCATGGAACGAAATCGAACTGGCTGATCGCGACGGCCGTTTGTTGCGCATCGACCGGCTGGTTGAGCTTGACGATGCGTTGTGGGTGCTTGATTACAAGAGTTCGTCGGGTGAAACGGCGCGTCTTGATGCGTACCGAGAACAAGTGCGCGGCTATTGCCGCGCGCTGGCGGATATTTTTCCGGACAGGACAATTCACGGTGCGCTGGTGTTCGCTGACGCCGAATTGCTTGAAATCGAATGAATACGACGGTGGGGCGGTTGGGGCAGTGATTTTGATGATTCCGGGTGAGGTTCTGGCGGGCGGATGTTCCCGGCCAGCGCGGGCAGCGCAAGCCCGCCGTCATTGTGTTGATGTATACTGCGCCGCCGTGTAAGCGCCTAAGTGCTTGAAAATCCGTTTGTAGAAACCTTTTTGTTCAACTACCGTCATGGGATGAAAAATGGCTACGTCCGCTAAAGCTTCCTCTGCAAAGAAAACCCAAACTTCCAAACCCGTTTCCAAAGTTTCCAAAAAAGCTGCTGTGCCCGCCAAGAAACCCGCCATGACCAAGGCCGTTGCAAAATCCGCTGCCGTGAAGAGTGTGAAGAATGTGGCGGCGGTAAAAAAAGCGGCCGCCAGGCCGGCAGCGGACGCAGTGAAGATTTCCAAGGTCATCGGCCGTCAGATTCTCGATTCGCGCGGAAACCCGACCGTCGAAGTCGATGTCGTGCTCAGCTGCGGTTTTGTCGCGCGCGCCGCCGTACCTTCAGGTGCATCGACGGGTGAGTTCGAGGCGTGTGAACTGCGCGATGGCAATAAAAAGGTGTATCTCGGCAAAGGGGTGCTGAAGGCGGTGGCCGCCGTCAATGGGCCGATCGCCAAACTGCTCAAGGGCAAGAATCCGCTCGATCAGCGCACGCTTGACGAAGCCATGATCGCGCTTGATGGAACGACCAATAAATCCAAGCTGGGCGCCAATGCCATCCTGGGCGCTTCGATGGCGATTACCGTCGCCGCCGCGCATGTCAGCAAGATGCCGCTTTGGAAGTACATCGGCAAGTTGCACAAAAACAGGGAATTCGTATTGCCGACGCCGATGGCCAATATCATCAACGGCGGCAAGCACGCCGACAACCTGATCGATTTTCAGGAATTCATGATCATGCCGGTCGGCGCCAAGACCTTCTCGCAGGGGCTGCAATGGATTACCGAAATCTTCCATGCGCTGAAGGGCATCCTCAAGAAGGCCGGCCATGTGACGGCAGTGGGCGATGAAGGTGGTTTCGCACCGAATATTTCCAATGATGAAGCGCTCGAAGTCATCATGCAGGCAATCACGGCGGCAGGCTACAAGCCCGGCAGGCAGATCGCCATCGCACTCGACTGCGCTTCGTCTGAACTGTTCGATGAAGGCGGACGCAAGGGATACAAGTTCTGGAAGTCGAATCCGGAAAAGCTGTTTACAGCTGACGATATGATTGCCAAGTATCAGGCGTGGTGCAAAAAGTATCCGATTGTCTCAATCGAGGATGGCCTGGATCAGAACGATTGGGAGGGCTACGTCAAATTCACCAAGACCTTGGGCAAGAAGGTGCAGATCGTCGGCGACGATTTCTTCGTCACCAATCCTGACCGCCTCAAAAAAGGCATCGAGATGGGCGCTGCTAACGCCATTCTGATCAAGGTCAACCAGATCGGCACCGTCACTGAAACGCTCGATGCCATCAAGATGGCGCAGAAGGCGGGCTACGGCGTAATTTCCTCGCACCGATCGGGCGAGACGGAAGATGCATTTATCGCCGACCTGGCCGTCGGCACCGGCGCCGGGCAGATCAAGACCGGCTCGCTGTCGCGTACCGACCGGATCTGTAAGTACAACCAGTTGATCCGGATCGAGGAACAGCTGGGCGCCAAGGCCGTCTTCAAAGGGCTGAAGGCGATCAAGGGCGCGGGCTTCTGATTACGCCGGCTTGTCCCGGAGAGGCACCGCTGCGGCGGTGCCTTTTTGTTGTTTCTGTTGTTGCGTGGCGGCGTCCATGGCCGTTTTTCAGGCCGGTATAATCCGCCCCGTATGTGTTTTGCCTGAGTTTTATCGATGAATTACACCGCAGAATCCATTGCCGTTCTCAAGGGGCTGGAGCCGGTTCGCCACCGTCCGGGCATGTATACGCGAACCGATTGTCCGTTGCATATTATTCAGGAGGCCATTGACAATGCGGCCGACGAGGCGCTCGGTGGTTATTGTCGGCAGATCGCCGTCATTCTTCACTGCGACGGTTCGGTGACCGTACGCGATGACGGGCGCGGTATTCCCGTCGAAATTCATCCAACGGAAGGCGTGCCGACGGTCGAAGTCGTTTTTATGCAGCTGCACGCTGGCGGCAAGTTCAATAAAAACGACGGGGATTCGGCCTACCGCTTTTCCGGCGGGCTGCATGGCGTCGGGGTTTCCGTGACCAATGCACTGTCGAAGCGTCTGGAGGTTGAAGTGACCCGGGGCGGCGGGGTTTATCGCATTGTCTTCGCTGACGGCGCTGTGGCCGAGCCGCTCGTTCGCGTCGGCGATGCCGCCAAGCGGGCGCACGGAACCCAGGTGCGCATCTGGCCGGATGCCCAGTTTTTCGATTCGCCGGAAATTTCGCTGACTGAACTTGAGCGCCTGCTGCGTAGCAAGGCCGTGCTTCTGCCGGGGCTGGAGATTTCGCTGAGCATCGAAGGCGGTGAGACGAAGCGCTGGCGTTATGAGAAAGGGATGGCGCAGTATCTTGCTGGGCAGATCGCTGATGACCTTGCTGCGCCGATTTTTACTGCGGAAAACCATGCCGCAGAGGGCGACGAGAACTTTCCCGCCGGTTCTGGTGCGGCCTGGGCGCTAGCCTGGTGCGCCGAAGGCACGCCGGTGCGCGAGTCCTATGTCAATCTGATTCCGACTCCAGCCGGTGGCACGCATGAGACTGGCTTGCGGCAGGCGGCACTCGATGCGGTGAAAGGTTTTGCCGAACACCACACGCTGTTGCCGAAGGGAATCAAACTGGTCGCGGATGATGTGGCGGCGCGCCTCTCCTTTGTTCTGTCGGCGCGTATGCTCGACCCTTCATTTCAGGGGCAGACCAAGGAGCGGCTCAATTCGCGCGATGCCGTTGCACTGGTTGCGCGCATGCTGCGTGACCCGCTGGAGTTGTGGCTGAACGAGCATCCTGATGAAGCCAAAAAAATTGTCGATCTCGCCATTCGGGCTGCGCAGGCGCGTACTCGCGCCGGGCAAAAAGTCGAGAAACGCAAGCAGTCGGGCGTGGCCATTCTGCCGGGGAAGCTGTCTGACTGTCAGAGTGAGGACATCACCCGCAATGAAATCTTCCTTGTCGAGGGCGACTCGGCAGGGGGGTCGGCCAAATCCGGGCGTGACAAAGAATTGCAGGCGATCTTGCCGTTGCGCGGCAAGGTGCTCAACACCTGGGAAGTCGATCCAGGCAGCCTGTTTGCCAATCGCGAGGTGCACGATATTGCCGTGGCACTTGGTATCGACCCGCATACGGCCGATGCTCCCGATACGACGCTCGACGGATTACGTTATGGCAAGGTCGTCATCATGACCGATGCCGATGTCGATGGCAGCCACATCCGCGTCCTGCTCTGCACGCTGTTCTATCGGCATTTTCCAAGACTCGTTGCCGGCGGGCATCTCTATTTTGCGCAGCCGCCGCTGTACCGGATCGATGTGCCGGCACAAGGTAAAAAGCGTCCGCTGCGCAAACTCTATGCGCTCGACAACGCGGAGCGCGATACTCTTATCGAACGTTTGGGGCGTGAAGGCGTCCGGCCGGAAACGCTTGTGGTTTCGCGGTTCAAGGGGCTGGGAGAAATGAACCCCGAGCAGCTTTGGGAAACGACGATGTCGCCCGATACGCGTCGGCTGATGCGCGTGCGCTTGCCGCTGGCGGCAGAGGCGCTGCCGGTTATGAATATGCTGATGGCGCGCAATGAGTCGGCCGGGCGCCGCGCCTGGATGGAGGAGAACGGTGCGCTGGTTGAGGCGGAAAGCTGAAAAATGGCGGAAATGTCGCTTCCGGGCGACAGAAATATTTGCGTTGAATCAGGCGCTTGCCTGTTAGTAAGCTACCAGTGTCGTGCTGTGGCGACGAGATGTTTATGAGAATCTTGGTGCGGTTCAATCAATTCATTGATTTTATATGAGTTTCAATCCTGGCCTGATTTTTGCAGTGAGAAGACTGCAATACACTTGTCTTAATTTTTGGAGCACGTGAAATGAAAACGATGAAATCCAGCCTGAATTCCAAAAAAAACCTGTTTGCCATCATAGTGGTGTGTGTGGCATTGGCCGGGTGTTCCAATATGAGTAAGCGTGAAAAGAATACGGCCGTTGGCGCAGCTGTGGGCGGCGTCGCAGGCGCTGTGCTGACAGGCGGCTCTTCGATGGGTACCGTTGGTGGTGCGGTCGTAGGTGGTGTGATTGGGAACCAGGTCAAGCGCTAGGCTGTGCGTGTTTGCTGCGTAACGCTTGTATGCGAATTGCACAGGGCATGATGCTGACGATATGCACGATGGATGTATGCGATGTGCTTATTTTTGGCTGATTGCCTGGGCGTTTTTGACCTATTGATGGGCCGTCGCGTAGTTATCAGATGGATGGCTACGCGACGTGCCGTGTTTGGTTGATGGTGTTCGTTCGCAGCGTTGATCGGTAGTAATCGGTAGTACACTCACGTTTTCGCTGAAGGTCGGCTGAGTCCGGCCTTTGCTGTTTTTACAGAGATTTTATTCCTGACGGATCGATTGAGTCGAGTGTATGCCTGATATTCAGACGCCTGATTTGTTTGAGAAAGACCCCTCCGTTTCATCTTCGCCTCCTGGATCTCCGGTGATCCCTCCCGGATCGTCCAGGCCGACCACGGTTCCTGATGATGGAAGCGAGAGTCTTCTGTTGCATGAATCGGCTGCACGCGACTATCTTGAATATGCGGTGGCCGTGGTTAAAGGACGGGCATTGCCGGATGTTCGGGATGGGCAGAAGCCGGTACAGCGGCGCGTTCTGTTTGCCATGCATGAGCTGGGGCTGGCAGCGGGGGCCAAGCCGGTCAAATCCGCACGTGTGGTGGGCGATGTCATCGGCAAATATCACCCTCATGGAGACGCTTCGGCCTACGATGCCATGGTGCGTGTTGCGCAGCCGTTTTCATTGCGTTACCCGCTGGTTGATGGGCAAGGAAATTTTGGCTCACGCGATGGCGACGGCGCAGCGGCGATGCGTTATACCGAGGCGCGGTTGACGGGGATTTCTGAACTGCTGCTTGGCGAACTCGATGAAGGCACGGTCGATTTTCAGCCCAATTATGATGGTGCTTTCCAGGAACCGGCCTTTTTGCCGGCTCGGCTGCCGTTTTCCCTGCTAAATGGCGCATCGGGCATCGCCGTGGGGATGGCTACCGAAATTCCGCCGCATAACCTGCACGAAGTTGCGGAAGCGGCGATCTGCTTGATCCAGAATCCGCGCGCTGATCTGGCCGAGTTGCTGCAACATGTGCCGGGGCCAGACTATCCAGGCGGCGGACAAATCATTTCTGCACCTGCCGAAATCACGGCGGCTTATGCCAGCGGACGCGGCAGTCTGCGCGTGCGCGCCCGGTGTGAATTTGAAGAAATGGCACGCGGTGCCTGGCAACTGGTCGTCAGGGAATTGCCGCCCGGTGTGTCGAGCGCCAAGGTGCTTTCGGAAATCGGTGCGCTGATGAACCCGCAACCGAAGCCGGGCAAAAAGAGCATTGATCCTGCCGCCGCGCACCTGAAGGCGCTGTTTGCCTCGCAGCTTGACCGTGCGCGCGACGAATCGGGTAAGGACGATGCGATTCGCCTGGTATTTGAGCCAGTCAGCTCGCGCCAGAAGCGCGAGGAGTTTCTGGCGCTGTTGCTGGCGCATACCAGCCTGGAAACGACGGCGCCAATCAATCTTGTCGCTGTTGGCCTGGATGGCCGTCCTTGCCAGAAAAGCTTGCTTGATCTGCTGGATGAATGGTGTCGCTTTCGCTTGGCTACGGTGCGCCGGCGCAGTGAATTCCGCCTGAACAAAGCGCGTGAGCGTATCCATATTCTGGAAGGTCGGCGCACCGTCTTTCTGCATATCGACGAGGTGATCCGAATCATCCGCGAGTCGGACGAACCCAAGCCGGCGCTGATCGCGCGCTTTGCCCTTTCCGAGCGGCAGGTCGACGACATTCTGGAAATTCGCCTGCGCCAACTGGCGCGCCTGGAAGGCTTCAAGATTGATCAGGAACTGGAAAAACTGCGCCACACCGAAAATGATCTGGAAAAGCTGTTATCCAGCGATACGCTGCTACGTAAGCTCGTTATCAAGGAAATTCGTGCCGATGCTGCCCAATACGGTGATGCGCGGCGTACATATATTGAAGCGGCCGCTTCCGCAACGCGCAGCGAAGTGGCCGTTGTTGCGGATGAGCCGGTGACGCTGATCGTTTCTGCCAAGGGCTGGGCGCGCGTCCGCCAGGGACATGGCCTCGATCTTTCATCGGTTGCCTACAAGGACGGCGATGGCGCGGGCGTAATCTTTGAGTGTCGCTCGGTCGATTCGCTCGTGATCTTGTCGACCGAGGGACGCGCTTTCACAGTGCCTGTTGCGGTATTGCCCGATGGACGCGGGCTGGGCGCGCCGCTGGCTTCATTTGTCGAGCTGGGCGGCGGTAAGCTGGCGCATGTGCTGACCGGTCGGCCGGACGAGGAATTCCTTTTTGCCAAGACCTCGGGCTATGGATTCATTGCCGCGCTGGGCGATCTATTTTCACGTCAGAGGGCCGGCAAGGCGTTTCTAACAATGGAAGCGGGCGCGGCCATCTTGCCGCCGTCACCGCTGGGCGCAGGTGAGCGGCGTGCCGATCATGTCGCAGCGTTGTCTGAAGATGGCCGCTTGCTGATTTTTCCGATCGACCAGATGAAGAAACTTTCCGGCGGCAAAGGCGTACAGATCATCGGGCTTCGTGAGGGCGAAACGCTTAGGGCGGCGATTGCTGGTCGGGGAGCCATCGTGTGCGTGCGCGGCATTTTCCGCAATCGCCCGAAAGAAATGCTTTCTGAAAGTAAGCACATTGGGCAGCGTGCACGCCGTGGTTCGCCCATCGGACTAATCACGCAGGCAACAATTATGCCGCTCAATGAGATGGGCTGATCGTTTGCCTTACCCGCTGTATTGTTGTCTCTGTCATCCAACAACAGGAGAGAACGTTAATGGCAAAAGTAATTTGATCCCGGATCGGCCTTGCCTGATGTGGTAGAAACGGTCGATGCGCATGAAACACTGGAAGATTCGCACTTTTTTGCCTGTCGGGCCGAAATAACCGATAATCCAAACTCTTACTGAAAGGAGAAAAACCATGAGCAAACTGACACAAACCCTGATTGCCGCTGCAATTTGTCTGCCCCTGATGGCCGCGTGCAACAAGGATGATCAAAAACCTGCTTCCCCTGCCGAAACCGCTGCACAGGAGGCGGGTGCCGCAATTCAGAAAGCGGGTGAAGCCGCTCAGGATGCAGCCGTCAAGACAGGTGAAGCTGCTCAGGAAGCGGGTAAAGAAGCAGCGGCTGCCGTGAGCGAAGCCGCTTCCAATGCGGTCGATAAAGCCAAGGAAGTTGGCGAACAGGCCAAGGATGCGGCGAGTGCAGCCGCCGACAAGGCAGCGGCAGCGGCTGAACAGGCCAAGGATGCTGCAGCGGGAGTTGTCGACAAGACCAAGGCGGTTGCCTCTGAAGTCAAGGAAGGTGCCAAGGAAACCGTACAGAACGCGCAGGAAGCCGCGAAGCAGTAATTTTTGTGAATTGTTTATGTATGGGATATAGGGGCTTGAGTTAGGGAAGCTTAGGTTTCTTCTCTTCTAACCGCAATTCCATATTGCCCATATTGCTTTTACCAGACCGGGTGCGATTTGCTGATGAGTTCGGCGGGGTGCCCGGTCTGAATTTTATTGGATTGAAAAATACGGGGACGATTGGATTGATTTGTCCGTAATTCTTTGGTGGTTGGCTTTTTTTAGTGTTTTGTGTCAGCCTCCCCGCCAAGCGCGACAAGCAGATCGTCAAACAAACGGGCGAGTTCACCAGTCATCAGTGTGAAATCAAGGTCGAAACGTTCGGCTTCATTGTCAGCCAGTCGGTCGTTTTCTTCTTTGAGGATGTCGAGGAAAGATAGGCGCTTGATGCGCAGCTTCTCGTCAAGAATGAACGAAATCCGGTCATTCCACGTCATGCCGAGACGGGTAACGATCTTGCCTTCCGCGATGTGATGGCCAATTTCTTTGCCCTCTAACGAGTGGCGCGTATAGCGTACTAAAGCGTTTTCCGGGGAACGCAGCTCGATGTCCTGGTCTATGGTAAAACCGGCGGGCGCCTCGCTGGCCGCCATCCATGCGGTCATGGCCGAAGCGGGCGTACGCACAGGCGCCGGTAGCGCGATGGAGAAGCCATTAGCGGTTTTCAGCAGGCTCTCGGCCAATTCTTCCGCTTTGGGTTGAGAGCCGGTATCGACGACCAGCCAGCCATGCAGCGGGTCGATCCAAGCAAATATGGTGTGCCGACAGGCAAAGGCACGCGGTAGTAATTCGATAGCCAACGATTCGCGCAGGTCGCGCAGCTCCTTGCGGCTGACGCGTCGGCCTTCAGTGGCTTCAATTGCCTGTGCGCGCTCATTGGCCATTTGACGTATGACGGTAGTGGGCAACAGCTTTTCCTCAATGCCCAGCGCAATCAGCCACTGGCGGTTGACAGCATGTACGAACGCACCACCTGCCAAAGGCGGCACCCATCCCAAGCGCCGTAGATCGCTGGGGGCGCAGGGGTGTAATGCGGCATGGGCAAGGGCGGCCTCAATAGTTTCGAGGGCCCTATCATCAAATGCAGGCAGCCTGAATAGCTGGAGATTTTTGAACCACATGAGAAGGAAAGCGGAATTCTGTAAAAATGTAATTATAAAAGCGGAGCGGTGAAATATAACGCTCGGATGCTGAATGCGACATTAGGAAAGTTCATCGGCAAGAAGAGTATTGAATGCCGCTGTCGGAGTGGTTCATAATACAGGCATGAACGATCCTCAATCATTTGATATTCGCCGCCGAATCCGTGAATTGTTGGCAATCCCCGATCGGGATCGCAGCGATGCGGAATGGGATGAGCTGAATGAACTTGAAATTCGTACGGCGCCAGGCAATCGTGACAACGGGTACACGTTGGATCGTGGCGAAGGTAAGCGCGGTTTTACGCCAGGACGACGGAGTCACCAGGGGCAAAAAAATGCCAATTCCCGTCAGGAGAATTGGTTGCCACAGGAAAAGGAAAACCGTCCCGATGTACGGCGCCAGGAAAATAAAAACCGCTCACCGCTCAAGCGATCACATCGGCGCGCCAAATCACGTCCGCCGCGTGAGAATCAGACACAGGGACCGAGTGATACGGGAAATGGAAATGGTTATCCAACCGAATTCACACATGGCGTTCGTACGGGGGAAGTAAGCGATGTCATGGCTTTTACCACGCCTGCCGGCAGCGATAGAAATACCGGAAGCGCTGACGGTAGCCAGGGTGGCAGCAATCATGATTGACGGGTAGTGAAGGCCCTTGCAGAACTGATTGTTGACCAGGTCCCGGATAGATAAATAAAAAAGGTGCAGATGCACCTTTTTTAATACGCTATCGCCCTATATCAAATCTGCCAGCCAAACGCATTTCCCTTTGCTCTCCTTCTGGATTTCCGCAAGCAATGCTTCGTGTTCGGAAATTTCTTCGGGGCTGGCGCGCAGAACTCGCTGGTGGTGTGCACTTATGGTTAGGCGCTCTTCAATATGGCCCTGTCCGGTATTGCTGTCATCCGTCAGTTCCATGAGCAGGCTTTCTTGCCCGCGCGTCATGGCGATATACACTTCGGCAAGAATTTCGGCGTCAAGTAATGCGCCGTGCAGCGTGCGCTTCGAATTGTCGATGGCGTAACGTTCGCAGAGCGCATCGAGATTGTTTCTCTTGCCCGGAAAACGCTCCTTAGCCATGCGCAGTGTATCCAGCACGGCACAGCAAACGCTCTCGATCGGCTCCATATCGAGTCGTGCCAGCTCGGCATTGAGGAATCCGACATCGAACGGCGCATTATGAATGATCAATTCCGCACCGCGCACAAAGTCGAGGAATTCAGCGGCGATTTCGGCAAAACGCGGCTTGTCCTGTAGAAAATCCAGGCTGATGCCGTGGACGGCCTGCGCACCTTCATCGATTTCCCGCTCAGGGTTGAGGTAGTAATGAAAGTGGTGGTTTGTCGGACGGCGGTTATTGATTTCAACGCCGCCGATTTCGATGATGCGGTGGCCAAGCTTATGTTCCAGGCCGGTGGTTTCCGTATCGAGAACGATTTGTCGCATAGTGTTTTGCTTTGGGTTTGCGTGAGATTTACAAGGCTGCTTTCAAGGAAATGCGTTCAGCAGCGGAGCGTTGGGTCTCATGGGGTTGGCGGGTTGTTTGTCGAGTCATCAGGCAATTCATCAATGCCACGATTGGCAAGGGTGTCGGCGCGCTCATTGCCTGGATGACCGGCATGTCCCTTGATCCACGACCAGGTGATTTCATGGCTTTGTGCCAGTGCATCAAGTCGTTGCCAGAGGTCGGCATTTTTAACCGGCTTCTTATCGGCTGTTTTCCAGCCATTCCGTTTCCAGCCGTGAATCCATTGGCTGATGCCTTTTTGTACATACTGCGAATCAGTATGAATATGGACGGACGCCTGACGTTTGAGCGCTTCCAGGGCACGGATCACCGCCGTCAGTTCCATGCGGTTGTTGGTGGTTTCATGTTCGCCGCCCCACAGTTCCTTCTTAGCCGTGCCTGCCTGCAACAACACCCCCCAGCCACCGCGGCCAGGATTACCGCGGCAGGCGCCGTCGACGTAGATATGCGTGATGACTTCAGTGTGCTTCATGGTAGCTTATTCAATTCCTTACCGAGTGTTTTCTGAGTTACGGTGGTGAGCGTCTGGCGTAGCGCGTGCTGCTGCCTCCAGTCAGACAGGACAAGGCGCATGCCGCGAACCCGCTTGACAGCGCGCAGTAAATAGACGCCGCCGGCGAAGCTCCACCAGCGATCGCCTGCCGACTCCATGAAATGAAAGCGGCGCAACCAGTGTTCGTGTTGAAAAGGCGGTACGTAGCAGCCAAAATTGCCACGATCAACCTCAAAACTAAGCAGGTTTAGCCAGTCGCGTAGACGTAACACAGAAATAAAATTGCCGTTGTCCGGAAACTCGTGACGGTTACGCCGGATAAAACGTCGCAGCCCCCAAAGTGAAACAGGATTGAACCCGGTGATGATGACCTGACCGTCGGGAATCAGGATGCGCTCGACCTCGCGCAGGATCTGATGCGGATCGTCATGTGATTCCAGCACATGCGGCATGACGACCAAATCGATACTGGCCGAGGCAAATGGAAGCTCGCATAAGCTACAGCATACGTCGACAGGGCCTGATTCGCCGACGATCTGACGCATCGGAATGCGGCTATGGGCAAGGAATTTGACCTGTGGCAAGCCGAGTTGTAGCGCGTTATAGCCGAACACATCGGCAACTTGCGCATCGACGTGGGGTTGCTCCCAGTTCATGACGTAGCGGCCGCGTGGGGTTTCCAGCCAGTCAGCGATGTCAGACGCATCATGCATGGTGCCGGGCACATTACGCATTGACTTTTCTTGCCGTTCTTTCACAATAATCCCATGTTCGAGCTACTGAATATTCATGCCCTCAAGGACAATTACATCTGGTTGCTGCGCAAGGGGGCGTTTGCCGCTGTCGTCGATCCGGGCGAAGCCTCTGCCGTGCTGGAAGTGCTGACACGCGAAAAATTGTCGCTGATCGCCATTCTCGTGACCCATCACCATGCTGACCACCAGGGGGGGATTGCCGACCTGCTGGTGCAGTATCCAGCGGCAGCGGTGTACGGCCCGGAAAAAGAGTCTATCACAGGCTTGGACCATCCTCTTTCAGGTGGTGAAACAATCGTTTTTCCCGAACTTGAGGGCATATTTCAGGTATTGGCCGTGCCGGGGCATACCCTTGGGCATATTGCCTATTTCAGCGCTGAGGCGGGTGTTTTGTTTTGTGGTGACACGCTGTTTACCAGCGGCTGCGGTCGCATTTTCGAAGGAACGCCGGCACAGATGTTCGATTCTCTGGCACGACTTGTGGCATTGCCCGAACAAACGCAAATCTACTGCGGGCATGAATATACCGAGGCCAACCTGCGCTTTGCGCTGGCCGTCGAGCCGGGCAACCGGCGCTTGCAAAAACGTGTTGATGAAGTGAGCGTTCTACGTGCCAAAGGATTACCCGCAGTGCCATCGACGCTAGCGCTGGAAAAAGTGACTAATCCTTTTCTGCGTTGCCATGTACCGGAAGTTATCGCCTCGGCGCGGGTACATGGCGCTGTGAGCGATGATGCCATAGAAGTTTTCCGAGCACTACGTGAGTGGAAAAATACTTTTTAGGGTTTGCGGACACGGTGAATGAATCGATTGCAATGAAATGTACGTTGAAGCCCGGTTTATCCAGCTTATGGATGGCACTGCTTGGTAAGATTGGGACTATCGCCATGTGATCATTGGTTTTGTTGATTGGCATGGCTTCTGCTAGAATCGCGCCCTGCCGGAGAGATGGATGAGTGGTTTAAGTCGCACGCCTGGAAAGCGTGTTCAGGGTAACACCCTGACGGGGGTTCGAATCCCCCTCTCTCCGCCAATTACTTGTGCGTATCTGTCCGTAGTTGTCCGCCGCCGTACAACAAACCTAGTAACCGCGCGGTGTTGAGCGTCCATAATCGTCCGTAGTTGTTCGCCGCCGTTCGCCCGTAACCAGCGTCAATTTATGGTATCGTCGATGGTATCGGGAGATGTGTACCATGACACTGACGGCAAAGCAGGCGGCATCGGCAAAGCCTTCTGAAAAACCTTACAAACTCACGGATGGTAGTGGGCTGTATCTGTATGTTGCGCCAACAGGACTCAAAAGCTGGCGCGCCAACAGGGTGCGTGGCGGCAAACAGACGACGATCACCTACGGGCGCTTCCCGGAAATGTCGCTGGCCGATGCCCGGCAGGCGCACGCGCTGGCCCGCTCGCATATGCTGGAGCGCGCCGCGCCAACGTTCCGCGAGCTGGCAGAGCGCTGGCTGTCGGTCAAATTGCCTGCGCTGTCCAACCCAAAACACCAAATCCAGGTCGCTGAGACACTGGCACGCTACGTCTATCCGGCCATTGGCGAGCGGCGCATCGATACGCTCAAACGTGCCGATCTGGTCGAAGTTGTCATGGCGATTCAGGCGCGCGGTACGTTGGAGACTGCGCACCGGGTCGCTGGGCGGATTACGATGGTGATGAATTACGCGCAGGATGCCGGACTGATTGAGTCACATAGTGCCAATGGATTGACGCGGGTATTGATGCCTCGCCGGACCAAAAAACCGATGGCGAGCATTCCACCGAATGAGGCCGGTGCGCTACTGCGAGAGATCGACCATCATGATGAGCCGGTGACCCGTCTGGCATTGTTGCTGCTGGCGCACACATTTGTTCGTGTCGGCGAATTGCGGGGAATGCGCTGGAACGAGATCAACGGAGACGTATGGGTTGTCCCGGAAACACGCATGAAGTTGCGGCGACCACACGTCGTTCCTCTTTCGCGTCAGGTGATGGCTTTGCTGGATTCTCTTCGAGAATACGCTGCTGGCGATTTGGTGATCGAATCGCCACTTCGGCGAGGGAGTCCGGTGAGCGAGAACACATTCCTGTTTGCCCTGTACCGGTTGGGCTACAAAGGGCGTATGACGGCGCACGGGTTCCGTGCGTTGGCATCGACTGTGCTCAACGAGCAGTCACCGTTTGACCGAGACGCCATTGAGCGCCAGCTTGCACACAGGGAAACAGATGCTGTCAGGGCGGCGTACAACCGCGCTGAATACCTGCCGGAGCGTCGGCGGATGATGCAGTGGTGGTCGGACTGGCTGGACGCCCGGATGCCAGCCTGATTAGATCGTCATGCCGCCACCGTGTTGCGCTGCCAAGCTTGACTGGGACGATCGCCCCCTGTTTTGCCAGCGCGTAGAGCGTGGAGCGGCTGATCGATAGCATTGAGGCTGCCTCCGTTGTGGTGTAGGCGATACGTGGCATTTGCCCAATTGCAGCGATGATTTCTGCGCTCATCTTACACATCTTCTTTTATGCGCCTTTCCCGCTCCTGAACCATGGCATCAGCCAACAACCACACCTCCTCGGCAATGCGCCGTCTAAACTCCTCCGGACCAATCGACGGCAGGCAATCATTTCTATCGTCGATTGCGAATGACTCATAAACAGCGGGGAGCAGATGTGCCGCAAAACTGTCACGCAATCTGCGTAAAAACAATTTGTCATACATTTTCTGAAACAAAGCCTCTCCCATAAATAGCGGTGTTCTCATCATTGTTTCTCCTTTCGGTTACTTGGTGCGCTCATCTCACGCTCCATCCGCATTTCTCGCATTTCATACATCGCACCATCCGCCCAGGCCCGCCGGGCGACATGGTGACAACCTCGCCGCCCGGGAAATCCGGGCTGCCGGTATAGGTCTGTTCGAGCGCGATTCCCGGTTTCATCAGGCCGCCGCAGCGGCGGCAGACCGGCTGAGATGTCTGAACAACAGCCTTATCGGGCAGAGCGCTGCCGCAACAGGGATTGAGGATTGTCTGGACTGTCACAGCTTGACCCGCATAAACTCAATCACCCATACCCACGGGTTGTCCGCCCACGAAGAACCACCGTAGATTTCGTTCCACGCATCAGCAAACCCGGCAATCGGATCATGCCCAGCAAAACCTTCTGCGGCCGCGTCTTCGGCTGTGATTTCGCGCAGCTGCTCTACTCGCGCTTTTGTAATTTGTAGCGTGATACGGCTGGCCCAGCGCGGCATGTGGATGCTTGGCTTCCAGCGCATGTTGTGAGGTTCAATGTGGTCTGGGTCGTCGTATTCTCCGATGCCGCATGAGTGATCGTCTGCCGCGTAAAAAACCCCAACCCACGGATCGAACATGTTCCACGTTTCGCGCACCCATAGCCGGTCGCCCTTGCGACCAAACGGACAAATTACAGCACCTGTCTCCGCTTTTATTTCGCCGACAACCTCCTCAACAGATAACCACTCTCCATACGGGTGCTTCATCGGTTTCACTGGTCGCCTTGTCTGTGTCTTATGCCTATCCAGGATGGCGCGTACCATTTGGCTATTAAACATGATCGGGTGCTCTTGTACCCGCGTTTTGTCTGATTTGTTTTGCTTAATCCGTTTATCCATTGTTTGTCTTCCAGTATCCGCGAGCGCACTTGTAATGCGCCCGCGCTCATTCAGCGATTAATCTTCGTCCTCGTCATAGGCCGAGGCCTGCTTTTGCGGTTTTTGTGCGGGCGCTGGCCTTTGTGCGGGAACCGGTTTTTGTCCATCGTCTGCGCGCTTTCCGCCCGCAAACTCGATGTCCATGACCGTTCCGACCAGCTTTGCGCTGGAGCCGTTGCGGCCTTCGTAAGCTTCGACATGCACATCGCGCAGGATGACGTGGATCAGCGTGCCCTTGAGCAGATACGGCGCGAGCTGTTCTGCCTGATCACCCCATAGACTGGCTTCGATCCATTGGCATTGGGATTGGCGATCGTATTTGTGTCCGTAGTTGTAGGCGAGCGACAGGCTGGCAACATGTCGGCCGATTGTCGTATAGCGCAGCTCGGCGTCGCCCCCCAGCCTGCACAGGCCGATGAGTTTCATGCTGCCTTCTCCTCGGCAATTGCAGGCACCCAGTAACCACTCACCAAATTTTTGGGTTTGTTTTTAGAAACGACGCGCGCGAATTTTGCCCAGTCTGGCAACCTGATTCTGAGTCCGGCAAATACTCCAAAGTCATCACCCGCTTTGATACCCTTGCCAGCACTGATGCCCCGGCCAGCACTGATACAACCACCCGCCTCGATGCCGCCGCCCGCTTCAATGCAATCACCCGTCTCGATGTCGTCGGCAGCCTTGATTCCCCTGACAGCTTTGATGCACCCGCCAGCCCTGATGCTGTCGTCAACCCTAATGCCCCCGCCAGCCTTAATGCAATAATCCGCCTCAATGTCGTAGTCAGACCTGATGCTACCTCCAGCCCAGATGCCACCGCCCGCATCAATGCCACCGCCCGCATCGATGCAATCGCCAGCCCTGACGCCCCCGCCAGCCTGGATAACACCGCCAGCCCTGATGCTACGTCCGGCACGTATCGATCCGGGAACAATTATCGTTGTTTCAACGATGAGCTCGCCGGCCGCGAAAAAATGTTTGCAGTCGGCAATCTCATCGGCCTCAATGACCGCAGCCATGTCTGGCCCAGCATAGCTCATCAACCACTCGGCATAGTCGGGCCTATCGTCCTTAGCAAGCGCATTAAGTACATCCTGGTACTCCGCGTTGCCTTCGGGAAATCTGCGCAGGAACCATTTATACCCATCCTGGCATGCATCCCAGGATGCAATTTGTTCTTTGGTGATCTTCATTTTGCTTCCCCCTTGGTCTGCCAATCATCTGCGACGTTTTTGATGTGATCGATAAGCGCCTGGCAGATACCGATAAAATCGTTAGCGTCATACATCACGCCCTTGCTGGTCTTTTTGCCCGGAAAGCCAAGCAGGCAAAGCAGGTCGTGCGGCACGCCCATGTCCAGCAGTTCGCAGATTTTCTCCAGCGACAGGCGGTGTGATGGCGCGCGAGCGGATTCCGCCGGTTTCGGCTGCGTTACCGTAGCCTGTTCATCAGCCTGCTTTGCCAATACGCGCTGCGCTGAGGCGACTGATTCTGCCTTCGCGCGTTCTGCGGCCTCGCGCGCCTTGCGCTCCTCCTCTGCGCGGATGCGATTACGTTCTGCTTCCAGCCGTGCAGCCTCGGCGCGCTTATGCTCGTCGATGCGCTGTTTGATGATGAGTTCGAGCGTTTCTTCATCCTTGTAGGCCAGTTCCTGCCGGTCGGCGAACAGGAATGCATAGTCGCGCACGCTGTCCAGCGCTTGCAGATTGTCTCTGACGCGCCCGCAGATCGCGTTAGCCTCAGACTGTGCTTCCAGCAGCGCTGCGGTAAGTTTGTTTTTCATGCTGTCAAGGCTGGACAGCCCCTTAATGGCCGCTCCAAAATCCGGTGAAGACACAATTAACCGCACGCCTTTGATGTCCAGTTGCAGTTTTTCAAGGTGACGTCCGAATTGTTGTTTGGCGTCCATAACCAGCGCTGTCCGGCGGGCTTCCTTCTCGGCCTTGACCAGTTTTTCTGTCGCCAGACGAGTTGTTCTCGCCAGATTCTTCAGATCGGCCACGGTGCGGCGCATTGCCTCCACATCAGAGATTTGCGCGAGCGCGGACGTTTCGGCTGCCTCCAGCGCTTCCTCGGCTTTCTTGAGTGACTTGCAGGCGGCTTCGCAATCGGCAAACTCCTGGTCGGTTGCTGGTTTTGCCGGGATGCGGCCGACAAACGCGCGCAGCGCGTCGCCGAACGCTGCCAGATTGCCGCCAACGGTTAGCGCGCCCGTGACGGTGACAGCTACAGCGGGCAGGCTTTCCGCGGGCGAGGCAACGGCGGGCGTGACAGGTTCTTTCGGCTGCCACGCCGCCAGGTCTTTTTCAAACTGTGCCCAGCCGTCGATGATGCGCCGGCGCAAATCGGGGTCGGGCAGATACCATGTCTGGTACAACTCGCCGACGAGCTGGTTGTCTTCGTCCCATTGCGAGGCGACAAACAGGCATTTCTTCGCCCCCGATACGAGCAGCTGTTGCTCCATCTGGATGCGGTAATAGATGGGCAGATTGCCTTCGCACTTGGCGATCGCATCATTGAGCGTCTTGTGCTCAAAGCAAATATCGTTGAGCATTGTCAACCCATCGAAGCTGGCGGACAGCTTGCCTTCGGAAAGCGTTGCCGGAAACAGTTCCTCGCCGATAATGTTTTCTGCAAGCGGGCGGGCAAGCGCCTCGAAACGATGTCCGTCGTCATAACGGCGCTGTGTCGCCGCATCAACATCCGGCGTAATGCCGAGCTTCTTCTCGCGTAACAACTGGTCACGGGTTTTGTAGGGCGATTCGCCAAGCATGGCCGGCGCGTCGCTGGCGGAAAAATGTGCAGAGCGGAACGCATGCCATTCCGGCGTGCCTTGTTGCAGTTTGTGAGTGATCATGTTTATGCCTCCGGATCGTGGATGGTTTCAGGCGAATCAGGCGGAAGATTCAGCGCCTCGATTTGCTCGCGCGTAAGCGTGTAGGCGCTGGATACCTTGGCGATAATCTGGTCGGGCGTGATGCGCCCGGCGTCGATGGCGGCATGCCACGCCGGCAGGTTCGCGCGGAATTTCTCGGCCGGGTAGGGCGGCAGCGGTTGAGGTTCTTGCGGCTTTTCGCTCACAATCTCGCCTGTCCGTTCGTCAATCACGTCGCCGCCATAATCAAACGGACGTCCTTCCATCTCGTCCGCCGTGGGCTGCGCGCCTACCTCAGGAAATGCTTTGCGCAGCGCTTGCGCCTCAGCGCATTTGGCTAACTGCGCATATGGACGCCGACGCCACATAGCATTCGGTTGTGCGCTGTCTTTTTTGGCGGTGGCGTAGTTTTCTGTCCAGCGTTCTGTTGCGGCAAATTCCGCGATCGCGCCGTTAGACAACAAGCGCTTGACGACAACACGGCACCAGGACGGGTAAGTAATTTGCACGCCATCCAGGTTTTCGGTCACATCCGCGCCAAACTCAGGTTCTGAGATGCCGGCATAGCCTCCCGATCGTGCGGCCTGCACCCGGTAACTGCCGATGCCGGGCATGATGACGTCACGCATCGATTTCGTTTTGCCGTCCCACATCGGCACGATGTGCACCGGCTTTTGCATTGGGTCGAGACCGGACGCCCGGCAATAACCGATCACCATTTTGATAGACCCATCCTGCGCGCCCGGATACAGCGAGCTGCGCAGCACTTCGATCAATTCGCGTTCCTGCATCGCAAAGGCAGGAAGTATTTCTTTTTTCGCGACAGCTTGATTCATTTTTTCTCTCCGTTATGCAACCTCAAAAAACCGCCGTTTGCCCGGCTCCATGCCGGACAGCCACAGCGCGCGGGCATGAGCCAGTTCTTTGCGCGTCTGCTCGCGGTGGCGGAGCAAAACTTCGCGCTCGCCGGCGCACTCTTGCAGCAGGCGGTTGATGTCGTTCAGCTCGATTTCCAGCGCGCGCGCCTTGTAAGCGCGCCAGCACTGGACGATCAGGCGTTTAATGGCGTTCATTTCAATCCTCCACAATTGGATGTGCGCCGCTTTCCACGGCGCTACGCATGCGCGCTTCGGACGTCTTTGCGTCGGTCAGCCGGCTCCAGTGGGTTGTGTCTAGGACGCCCAAAGTTTGTCCCGGCCCACGTCTTTCCGTGGTTGTGTCACGGTGTCTCTCCACCGTCTGTCACGGGGCTTTCGTTCTCCCGTTACGCTGGCCGTTTCCCCCACCAGTCAGGGTTGCCCGAGCGATTCGGCGCTGCGCTGTCCTATCCGCCATGTGTTCAGGCTGGCGGACTGCCCGCTCTTTGCCTCAGTGGTTATCCACAAAGCTCATGATGTCGGCGGTGCCAGGGATCCTTCTTGCCTTGCTTCTATGCCCGACTCGCAGGTTTTGCTGAAGCGTTGGATGTATTATTAGGCATACCTAACAATAAGTCAATAGGCAAACCTAATATTTTTTGTAAAATCTCCCTGCGCCGTTGTTTTTGTGGAGGGGCGGGCGAGGTTTAGAGCTTCTAAAAATGGTAGAATCTGGAGAGGAAATTTATGCTGACAGCTGTTTCTTTATTTTCAGGGTGTGGCGGGTCGGACGCAGGGGCTATTGCGGCAGGATTTAATGTCCTGATGACGAACGACATTTTGCCCTATGCAAAAGACGTCTATCTTGCCAACCATCCCGACACAGACTATGTCCTTGGTGACGTGAGGCGTGTTGATCATTTCCCCGCAGCGGACCTGTTAATAGGGTGTTATCCATGCCAGGGGTTTAGCCAGGGGGGAGTGCGAGACCCATCGCGAAAAATCAATACCTTGTATCTAGAGTTCGCTCGTGCGCTCAAGGCGATTCGCCCTAGGGCCTTTGTCGTAGAAAATGTCTCTGGCATGGTGCGGAAGGATTTTGCGCACCTGTTGGAAGATCAGTTCAAGGTGTTTTGCGAGGCAGGGTATACGGTCAAAGCAAACGTGTTAAATGCGGCTGACTATGGCGTTGCCCAGGAGCGGCGGCGTATATTTATTGTCGGTCTCCGAAGTGACCTTGGGGTTGAGTACCATTTCCCCAGGCCAACGCACAGAATACCTGGAGGCCTTCCTTGTGTAACAATTCGCGATGCGATTGGCAATATGCCGGCGTGGCCAGACGGGGAGTTTTACGACAGGGCGTTCCACTGGTATTACTTATCCCGCAACCGCCGACAGGATTGGGATCAGGCGTCAAAAACCATCGTGGCCAACCCGCGCCATATGCCGCTGCATCCTCTGAGTCCCAGGCTGAAGAAGCTTGAACATAATGTTTGGGTGTTCGAAACGGACACACCGGCAAGGCGTTTCAGCTACCGGGAGGCCGCGTGCCTGCAAGGCTTTCCGGAGAGTTTCATCTTCCCGGATACGCCTGCGGGCAGCCTGGATATGCGGTATAAGGTTGTGGGGAATGCTGTACCTCCTCCGCTATTTGAGGCGGTTGTACGGGCATTGCCGGATGTATGGAGCTAGCGAGTGCTGGCTACAGGCTCTGGGTATTAATTGCTTCGGTTAGTAAGGGTAAGCAAGCCCATTGATCCAATACACGGTAATGACTGGATAAGCGCAGAAGCCTTAGTCTGTCCACAACAATAGCGCCGTTCCAGTCGCTTTTATTTTCCCAATCTCCATCTGGTCGGCGCATATCGAAAGGGGAAAAGTAATACGTTGCCCAAGGATGCATGACAGGCAGGTGGCGTATGTGCTTGACAGGGTGTGCCTCAAGCTGTTTGAAGACCCAGTCACGGCGTGAGCAGCTGCACTGTGCAAAGGCGATGGGGATGCCTTCACGTTCGTCGAGCATACTATGCCACGACACGATGTCGATTCCGCCGTCACCGCTGTCTCTACTCTTGAAATCCTCAGGCTTGAAGTTCGCAGAGCAGCGGATGTCTTTGGCTATTTTTGTCATTTTTTCAGGTAAAGTCCCTGCATACCTGGATGCTCGTTGGGGATTTGCCCAAGATGGGTGGATCTCTGAGCCGTTAGGCATTAGGCACGACAATACAGCCAAGCTGACCTCTTCAAAAAAACGGGCAACCTTATTCCTTTCACTTAAGGCGATGTGTCGTATTGACGATGCGAGCAGCAACTCAAGGTATCTGGTTTCCTCGCGGCATTTCTGATGATGCAGTTCAAGCGTGTCGCCATCTTCAGATATGTTGAACGGGTATGCCTTCCCAAAATCATGCTGTCTTACTTGGCAAAAACTGATGATGTCTTTCCATTGGGTAGTAGTTTCGTAGGCTGATTTCTCTGTTAACTTATCCGACCGGTTAAGAAGAGAGTCCAAATCTCCGCGTGAATAACATCTGTCGGGGTGGATTAATGCCCGAAATTCAACAAAATCCGCCCAATACAGCAGAGCTGTCTCACTGGGAGGCGAATCCAGTGCAATAAATCCCATTTAGTCCTCCAGCTTGTCTCGGAGGTAATTGCGGATTGATCGCGTATTATCGAGCAAACTTTCAGCAATGTTTAAGTGATCTTGATGTAGTTGTTTAGTCTTTGGAAGCATGTTCCAGCATGTCATTACGTGCTCAAAAGCCTTGTCTAAAGCAAGGCGCAGTGCATTTTGCGGCCCAGAGCTGTACAGATATGCCCCCGCCAGATTGCCTGATTCTTCCAGTGCGATAACCGCTTCTGGTTGTGCAACGATTTCTGAAAGCTGGGCCAGATTACGCGATTCGCCAATAATTGTGCGACCTTGTTGATCTTTGGGGAACAACCAGGCGAACAGCTTTTTCAAATTTTCTTTTTTCATGCCGTGCATTTCAATATCGTCGGCCCCTGTTAGCCCCAGCCAATTGACAATATTGCTGTACCCAATCGCTGTTGTCAGATAGGAGAATTCAACATCCCTGGCACTCATAGGCAATTCGAAAAACTTGCTGTCTTCCGCTGTGGTATACAGATTCAACGCGACCAGCAGCTTGGCGACGTAGTCTGAACGGCTACCTATGTCCTTGGCCAGAGCTTTTAATTGTGCGTGCTGATCTAGGTCTTTGTAGAATGTTTCGCGGATGTCCTGGAGGTATTTGGCTTTAGATAGCGCGTCCCATTCTTTTATGCCTGTGATGTGTCTGTACCCAAGGTAGCGCATGATTTCTGTTCGCTCTGGATACACAATGCACGGGAGTTCTGTTGGCGCTTTTTGTTCAGCCTCTTTCTTAAGGATAGCGATACTTTTTTGCCGCCGCGCAGGCGGGAGTGCTTCTCCATTTAAAAGCTTAACTGCTGTCAGGCGTCTGTTGCCTTCAACCACAACGTATTTATTGTTCTTTTTAACCACAAGCAAAGGTTCGCCCGGGAAATAGCCTTTTTGTCCAATAGATGCAATTAAGTCCTGTACGCTTTCATCGTCCAGCATCTCTTCGATCACTGCCTCATCCTCAAGGGCGCCGTTCATGCGGAAGAACCGGGGGTTTTGTGGGTCAAAAACTAGGTCTTTGGTTGGGATGTATTGAATATCTGACGGGTTTTTCATCAAAAATTCCTTTCCGGATAAGTCGGCGCCTTTCCGGTCAGCGCAGGATAAGCGGGACTTGGGATGAGGGCTTCCAAACCAGGGCAACATGTAGGGGCGCCTTATCGATGCCTCTGATTCGCTTCCACTCGGCAATGGGGTCTGGCATGCTCGCCCAATCTGTTTTGATCTGCCTGAGCGCCGCCATTGTTTCATGCAATGGGGTGTCGTCGAGTTCCTCGAAGCTTTCGGCAATCAGTTTTTTGGGTTCCCACACACCTTCGCTGTTGCGCGTCCATGTACCGCGCGTGCGCACACGCAGCACCGCTCCTTTGAAATTTATGGCAAAACGTCTTGCCAGGGCGTCGTTGGTTGTCTCAACCGTAATTGAACGGCCGGTGCCCTCTTCGAGCAGGCCGACGCTGGTTGTGCTGTCTTTTCCGCTGATACGGAAAACCACGCCGTCAATTTCTGCCGTGTCGTGGATAGTAACTTCCGGCGTTGGCTTTTGCTCGGGAAGAACCATGCGCAGCACATGGTTATCGACAGTCAGAACCTGCGCCGACCTGAAGCCGTCCCTGCGCAGCATGCTTTCAAGTTGTTGCACGCATTTATCGAAATCCGAATCGTTGGCCGCATTGCTGATGCGTTTGGCAACCGTCGCCTTGTCCGAATTATCGACCGCCGCACGGATAACGGCGCTGCCTTTCACGACACCTTTGAAAATAGGGCGGGCATCACTGCCTATCGCCTGCGCCCACAAAGCGATATATTCAGCCAGCTTGGACATGGGCAGGGCGGCCGGCGATGCGCCTTCCAGCTTCAATGCGAAATCCCATGCGTTGCGTTTCGTTTCCATGGACGTATTGTGCACTGTCTATATGCTTGGCACAAGCATCACAGCTTTCAAAGCCAAGCAAAAGATGACTAATTTCCGAAAAACAGCTAGACTAGATGCCCTCACAAAAGGGAACAAAATGGATTTATTTCAATTTGAAGAAGACGGTACAGACCTCTTTGTTTATATTGGTGAAATTAACAGACAAGGATATGCAACCCCCTCAGAAGGGATCGCAAATATACATAAAAACCGTAAGTCAAACGCATTATTATGTTTAGCAACATTTGGGGGAGACCCTGATGCCGGTTATCGAATTGGGCGGTGTTTACAACATTACTATGAAGGGAAAGTCAGTGTTTTTGTGCCGAGTTTGTGCAAAAGTTCTGGTACATTAACGGCAATAGCAGCTAATCATCTGATTATTGGAAACCAAGGGGAGCTTGGACCATTAGATATTCAATTGAGAAAAACAGACGAAATTGGCGAGCAAAGTTCTGGCTTAGATATTTTCAAAGCGGTTAGTTTTCTTGAGAACAGGGTAATGGATCAGTTTTCTCAATATTTGCAAACTATTCGTTTTGGCACTGGGGTCAGTACGCGACTTTCTGCAGATATTGCAGCGAAGTTGGTACAATCTATAATTCAACCTATTGCAAGTCAAATTGATCCAATTAAAATTGGAGAACACCAACGAGCTGTTGGAATTGCTCAGAAATATGGTGGTCTATTAAATGAAATGACAAAAGCTCTTAAATCTGATGCGCTGCACACTTTAATAGCAGGGTATCCATCACATAAATTTGTCATTGATAGAAAAGAAGCTAAAAAACTATTTAACAAAGTTTATAAGCCTTGCGATAAACTTTGCCAGTTATTTTCTTTCCCCGAGCTTCATGATTTCAACCTGCTTGGGCAGCGTCAACCTATTGTCTTTAGACATCAACCCGAAGGCAATACACAAAAGGATGCAGAAAATGAATCTACTGAACAAATTGCAGAACCAGCAATGCACGCAAGCAATAGTTCTGGTGAGGCAGGAAAATCCACAAGTTCTCCAAGAGTTGAATCGGCTTCAAAATCAAGTGGCAAAAAAAGAGATCGAAGTTCTTCAAAAAGTTTTTAACCCTTCTATATCCAATGTAGTGAAATAATTAGTTTTGCATAATTAATTTTAATTTTGAAGGCTGTCCAAAATTATTTTTGGAAGGTTTTAGGCTATCTGCGAGACGCTCTATACGGGTCTTTTGTCCCGCGCTTGCCGGTATATGGATTGATATTTCCGCGTGCTGAGTAGTTGTTGCTCCTGAAGCTATCGGAGCGCGTTTTATAGTGCCCGGAAACATAGGTTCCGTTGCGCTTGGTGTAGCCGCGTTGATACCTGCTGGCCGCTTCTGCGCCAAAAGATACTGCAAACAGCCCGTCCCTGTGATTCCGTCACGGCTATATCGTTTCCGTTTGCAGATAGACGACTTCGCCCAGCAAAAAACAATTTTCCGTACATAGCTTGTCGCCAAAGCGGACTTTGTCAGGATTGTCGGATGTAATAAACCATTGTCCTGAGTCCCGCTTCATCCGTTTAATGACCATTTCCCCTTCGTAGTTGATTGCAAATACAACGCCGTCTTTGGGTGTGGTGCTCTCCGTATTGACGATGACCAGATCGCCGTCATACATCTTTGGCTCCATGCTGCGCCCTTGCACGCTGATAGCGATCAGTTTTCCTGGGCGAAAATTGTTTTTTTCAAACCAGTTGTGCGACATAAAGATCGGGTCGCTTTCGCCGTTTTCATACTCGATTTCATAGCCAGACACCCCGGCAGAAAGCTTGAACAGCGCCCGTTTGATGGGCAAGCGTGAATCTCCGGGCGGCACCAGCGGCGTTTCTTCAGCGCCCTGTTTGCTGACGGCGAACTTCTCTCCAATCCCATCTGATACCCACAGTGGGTTTAGCCCCCATTTTTGAGCAATTAGAGCAGCATTTTTAGCCTTAATCGATAGGGTTTTCCCACTAATCCAATCACTCACAGATGGGGCTGACACTCCAGCAACTCTGGCAAGCGCCGCGGCAGAGCCTGCGAGTTTTACCAAGACTAGGGCGCGTTCGGTTAGCGGTGTCATGTAGGCAATCCTAATATACCTATTGTTAGGTGTACTTGACTTTTTAATTAGGCACACCTAATATTGGTGGCATGAATAAAACAGCCGCTCAAATTATCTGCGAGCTTGGCGGCACAGTCAGCGTTGCCAACATGTTCAAAATCAAGCCGCCGTCTGTCTCTGAATGGAAAAAGTCGGGAGTTATTCCTGAGGCGCGGTTGATGTACCTCCGGGTTGTTCGCCCCGATCTTTTTGCTGACGATGGGATGCCTACGGGGGACAAGCGTGGCTAGGTCATACGTGGACATCGTGCGCGCCGCTTTCACACGCGGCGCAAGCATAGCGCTTCGAGTGGCCGTCCATTGTCGCGTAAAAGCGCAGTACCGATTTTATTCCTTTGTCGTAGCAAAGCTGGCAGACGTAGTGTTCTGGATTGCTATCACCCTCGTCCGGAACGAAACGATAAACAAACCGCCCCGGAGCCACTTCGAAGAGCGCGTAATGCGTACGCTCATTAAGTTTTCGCTCAAGTTCTGCCACTTTGTTCGCCAGCTCGCTATTCGCAATTGCCAGAGCGCAGCTCTTCTCAATGAGCTCAATCGCCGCCATGGATAAGTCCACTCTCTTTTGCTGGATTTCGGCGAGAGCCTCGTTGATTCTGGCTTCGTCTCGCGCTTGTATGGCAGTTTTCACGAAATCGACCGCCGAAGACATGGCGGTATATGCGGTTGATAAGTCCATTGGTCGCTCCTCGGACACGGGAATGGTTTTTCAGCAAGGGTTTCCATTCTACGCCCGCGGAGCGGCCACCTTTTTCATTCCCATGCCGAACTGCCGGAGCATGACCCATGAACCGCCAAGAGAAATGTACTGAAGAGATCAAGCTGCACCTGGGGGAAAAACTTAAGGCCGATCTCAAGGAGTTGGCCGCAGCCAGAGGCCACGATTCATTAAGCCCGTTCATCCGTCAAATTCTCCGTGAATATGCGTACGGGCAGCTTAACCCACACCGCGACCTATTAGCAGGGGCGGTGCGAGACGAATAAGGGCGCAAAATTTCTGTGAAGAGGTGATGGTATGAGCATTCATCTAATGGGCTTGGCGTGGGACTTTGAATGCTCCTCGCCAGTTAAAAAGCTGGTGCTGTTGTCACTGTGCAACTGGGCCAATGACGAAGGCGGGAACCTGTTCCCATCTATTGCGCTCATCGCGCAACGCTCTGGTTGTAGCGAAAGACAGGCGCAGCGCGTGATGCACGAATTTATCGACCAGGGGCTGTTGTCAGTCGTTGAAAACGAATTCGGCGGCGCGCCCGGGAGTTCGCGGCGTTATCGGATTGACGTCGACATGCTGGAAGCGATGGCAAAAGAAGTGCGCAAAAAGATAAAGGAAAAAAAGCGCGCGTCCATCAAAAAATCGACCCAAGAGGGGTGTCATGATGTCACGGGTGACATGGTGTCACGGGTGACATCTGAAGCACAGACGGGTGACATTTGCGACACAAGACGGGTGACATTTGGAACACAGACGGGTGACATGGTGTCACCCTATCCGTCATGTAAACCGTCAGATATAGAACCATCAGTGAACCGTCAGGGTAAACGCGCGCCTGCGCGCGCGAGTCCCGCCGACAAACCCGATGATGTGGATGAAAGCGTTTGGCTTGATTGGCTGCTGCTCAGAAAAGCCAAGCGTGCGCCGGTGACGCAAACGGCTTTGGACGGCATACGCCGGGAAGCGGGAAAGGCGGGGATTGGCCTGGGAGATGCGCTGCGAATCTGCTGCGAGAAGGGCTGGCAGTCGTTCCGTGCAAGCTGGGACTGGCGGGAGGAAACGCTTCCCCGCGGCAAACGGGCGGCATCTGACGACCTGATGGCGCGCAACAGGGAAGCGACCAAAGGATGGAGGCCGCCGGAGCTTCGCGGGGAGAAAAGCGCATGGTAGCCGATGATTTTGACCGCTTCCATGAAGGCATGGTCGGCGTAATGAGCTTCTATGGCAAAGACCTGTCGCGTTTCGCCCTAGATGTCTGGTGGAGCGCGCTGAAAGGCTACGAGTTGAGCGCCGTAATCAGTGCGTTCAACCGTTGGCTCACCAATCCGGACGCCGGCCAGTTTGCGCCCAAGCCCTCGGACGTCATTCGCATGCTCGGCGGCCGATCCGATGATCAGGCGCTGACCGCGTGGGCGAAGGTAAGCCAGGCTGTCCGGCGCGTCGGGACTTACGAGTCTGTCGTATTCGATGATCCGCTGATTCACCGGGTTATTCACGAGATGGGCGGATGGCCTTCGTTTGGCACGAAAACCGAAGACGAATGGCCGTTTGTCGCCCGTGAATTCGAGAACCGGTACCGGGGGTATGTGATGCGCGGCGAAACGCCGGAATACCTGCCGGTGATGGTCGGGTTGTTTGAGATGCACAACGCAAACAAAGGGCTGAAAGTCGAAGCACCAAGGCTGATTGGTGATGCACAAAAAGCCGAGCGGGTAATGCTTGGCGGTATGTCCGGCGTCAGCCTGATCGGGCGGGGTGTTCGCGCCAGCGAAGCGGTGTTGCGACTTATCGCCGGTGCGCAAGAAGCAGGCGGAAAGCGCGCAGCGCGCATGCTTGAGGAAAAGATCGCTTGATGTGTGGGCGAGCGCCATGCGAGAAAACGGACTGCACCTGGAGCGAGCCATACCGGGCGCAATGCGAAGCGCGGGTCGTGATGCGCTGGGAAAAGGACAGACGGCAAGCGTACTACCAGAAGGTGGCGAAAACGCGCGGGAAAGCGGCGGCGCGGGCGCTGATCGCTGCGGTCAGGCAGGAATGGCAGGAAGGGAAGGCGGCATGACCGACCATGACAGACAAAACTCAAGCCAGCTCAAAGCGCAACGGCACGCCCACCGCCACACTGGCGCGCGCCAGCGTTGCCAGCGTCACGCCAGTATCCGTTTCATCAAGCAAGCGGCGAACCACCATGCGGCTGGTGCGCATGCGCGCCGCCATTTCAGTCTGCGTAATGCCCTGGCGCCTCATCGCCTGCGCCAGTTGCCACGCAATCACCCGCTTCATGGCAGCGGCAGTCACCTCCTCTTTCATGCCTTCTTCGGCAAGAAAGTCATCGAAATCCGAACCTACAGGCGCATGCATGTTCATCTCCTTGTCCTCAACTGCTTCAGGCGCGAAATGGCCGTCTCCAACTCCTTTGCCGGGGTCTTTTGCGACTTTTTCACAAAAGCATGCAACAGCACCATCTGCCCGGCCTGCACGGTGAACAGCACGCGCGCAATGCCATCGGCCAGGTCGCTGCGCACCTCCCACAAATCAGTCGCCATCTTGCGCACCAAGGGCATTCCCAACGGCCAGCCCAATTGCACGGTCTTGATATCCGTACCAATGGCCCGGCGGTCTTCCACCGTCTGGGCGCGCAAGAAATCGCGTACCGGTTCCTTGCCGCTTGGCTGCGCAAAGAACTTCACGGAAAGAATGGGTTGGTGCATGGCCGTATTGTATCAAAAAAGATACTTTCATGAGCGCACTTCGTTCGGAGTCAGCCGGCGCGGAGGTCGTGTCATTGAAGGCTACGAAATGAGTCTGGCGGAGTCGAAACCGTGACCCGGCGCTGCAAAGTCTGCCATATGCCGTTTGAGCCGCGCCTGCCGATGCAGTCGGTATGTGGCGCGGACTGTGCCTTGTCTCTTGCTAGGTCTAAACGAGCCAAAGCGGAGAAGGCGGAGCGGATCAGGCAGCGCAAGGCAGACAGGGAAAAACGCGAAAAGCTCAAATCGCGCCGTGACTGGGAGCGCGAGGCGCAGCAGGCGTTTAATGCATGGGTACGCCTACGCGACGCCGGCAGGCCCTGCATATCGTGTGGCAGGCAACACACAGGCCAGATGCACGCGGGTCATTACCTGAGTGTGGGCGCTCGCCCAGAACTACGCTTCGAGCCTTTGAACGTTTGGCTGCAATGCGCCCCGTGTAACACCTACTTGTCTGGCAATGCAGTGCTGTTCAGGCGAGCGTTGGTGCGCGAAATAGGCGAAGAGAAGGTGCAATGGCTGGAAGGCCCGCATGCGCCAGCGAAATACACCATTGAGCAATTGCGAGCTATCCGTGACAAGTACCGGCAGAAGGCGCGGGAGTTAAGGAAGGCGCGGGCGTGAAGACCATCCTCATCAAAACCCCCGCTGGACTGCGGGGCAGCACGCCGGCAGATCAGTCGGCGTGGGCAAAGTTCCGCCGCAGGCTGGAAACCATGCGGCCAGGCGCATACCTGCGCTTTGAGTGGAGTACGCCGCGCAACGGGGCGCATCACCGTAAATTCTTTGCTCTGCTGCAACTCATCGCCGAAAACAGTGAAACCTACAACACCACAGAAAAAGCGCTGGTCGGCGTAAAGCTAGCCGCCGGCCTGTTTGACCTGATGGCGCACCCGGTCACAGGGGAAATCATCCAGATACCGCGCTCCGTCAGTTTCGAGGCGATGGGGCAAGAGGATTTCGAGGTGTTTTATTCAAACGCCATCGATGCCGTGTTGCAGCACATCCTGCCCCATCTGGACAGGGCAAAGGCGGACAGATTGTTGGACATGATTGTCGAGGGTTGGGGGTGATACGAGCATGACATCGCGCGAATACCGTGACCCGGCAAAGATTATCGAGCTTAAATCGGAGCGTCAGGCTCGCCTGTCGTGCTCTGGCTGTGTGCATTGGTCGCGCCTGTGGGGTGTGGTTGTTTGTCTGAAGCACGAGGGCAGGGCGGGGCAGGCTGTGCATGTTTGCAATGACTTTGTAAAAAAGAGGTGAGGCGGTAATGGCTGAAACACAAGGCTTGTTTAAAAGTACGCACGAAGCGCTTACCTTCGCGTTTAACTACGCAGGGCAGCAAAGCCCGCGGACGCCGATGGCGCGCTTAATGCAGGGCGCGGCATTAGGCAGCGGTCGCGGTCTTGCAGGCGTAGAGGGCGCGGCGCAGGCGGGTATGGTACTGGCCGCCGTAGCGCGGCTGCCTAAAGAGCAGTCACAGGTCATTACGGTCCGCTACGGCGATGTCCGTTATGAATGCCCATGTTGCGGCCAGCCTGCGCCGCAGCAGGATTGGCTGGATGCCGTAGATGCCTTAAGCCGCTGCGTAGAACTGGAAGGCGTGCCGCGAAAAGTTCGGCATGCGGTGATTGAGCGCGCCGTTTGCCGTCGCAAATGGGATGCCGCGCGGCTATCGATCGAATACGGGTTATCGGAGCGCACCCTGCGTCATAGTTGCCTGCAACTCAAGCGCCGCCTGGGTAAACTGGAAAACACCGCCCTGGCAAAGCTGGATGAGCGCTTTGCGGAAACGGGACTGGTGATAGTGCCTGGGCTTTCAGAATGACAAGGGGGGAGCTATTATGGGACCTTCGACTAGGAGGGCGTTATGGTCTTTGCCAGAATTGTTGAATATTTCAAAAAAAGACAGCGCATCAAGAAGGCCAAAGAGTTATATAAAAACATCTCTGAAAGAGAGCTTTTTGCTGTGGCGTTTAATGACATAACAGAGAATGTGGAGTTCAGCAATCCTCAAACAAAGCAAAAAATATTTGAGGAATTATTATCTAATCTGGATAAGCATTATGGGTGGCAGGACTCTTGCACTTTGTTCTTTAATGCTGGCGGTATCCAGACATGGACATGGAAAGAGCTGGACGAGCACCGAGAATATTTCTTGCAAGACAAGATGAAATGGCCCTGTCAATGGCTGGATATTTCTACACACTCAAAGACTCTTGGCAAGGATTTGGTGCTAAGAGAATTTAAGGCTAATGATTTAAGGCAGATGCTTAAGGATGCGCAGATTGCCATACCGTCGCGTGCCAGAAAAGTAGATTTATTCAGATTGGCAGAAGAGATACCAAATATTGATAAGTGGGCTGTTTATCAGGATATGGAAAGACGGCTGTTTGTCGCGGCTTCTGATGCGGCGTTTTATCTATTGCTTCAAGATATTTATCACAGATACAACTCACTTGAAATGATGGTGTTCTATGCTTTAAGGGGCGATGATGAATTTGTACTCACTCCTCATTTAGCGGAAACCGCCGATCTATTCAAAAAACAGCACGAATTGAGACCAGGCGTCATTCCTCCGTTGTTTCCGGGAGACAGAGGCCACATTTATCCCAAGTAGTGTAGAGATGCAAACCGCTCACAAGGCAGCTCTTTTGTGGCATACTTTCCAACAGGTGCTCAAAACGCCTTTACACAGCGGCTTGCCGCGTCCGTCAAACGTGGTTTTTTTGCGTTTGCAGTCTGCTCAACGGGCGGGGTGCGCCCATCCGCAAGGACGGCGGCCTGGCTGTGTACGGGTTTTTGACACCCCGCCCACCATCCGTTGCACAAAAACAGCGGATGGTGGTTCCAAAAGTCTCACACAGGAGCCATAAATGACTGCAACCATCAGCGCGCCCGCGCTCACCTTCCAATCCACAACCTTCGACGTCATTGACCGTAATGGTCAGCCTTGGTTAAGGGCTCACCAGATCGGTGAAGCCTTGGAATACAAGAATCCTGACCGTTCATTAACCAACCTTTTCAACGCCAACGCCGCTGAATTCACCGACAGCATGACCGCCGTGGTCAAGCTGCCCACCGCCGGCGGCATGCAGGATGTGCGCATCTTCAGCCTGCGCGGCGCGCATCTGCTGGGCATGTTTGCCCGCACAAAAGTTGCCGCCGAATTTCGGCGCTGGGCGCTCGACGTACTCGACACCCAAGTTCAACCTGAACTCTCCGTACAACCCGGACAGTTGATTACCGCCGCCCAGGCCGGCGAGTTATCTGCCCTGATCGCTGAGCGCTTCCCTGACGGGCGCGACCGCCCCTATGCCTGGGGTCGCTTCAACAACCACTTCCGCATTGCCCGCTACCGCGAACTGCCCGCCGCGCGCTTTGCCGAAGCGTGCGCTTACATCGGCAGCATGCAGCCCAGGGCGCTGCCCGCCCTTGCCAACGCCGCCGCTTCGCGCATTGATGCGGCGTACAAAATGGCCTCCCACGTCGCCGCCGTGGCTGCGCAAGCGGTGTTCAAGGCCGCGCTTTCTGATGATGCTGATGACATTACCTACAAATACGGGCGTTGGCTGTTCTGCATGGACTGGAACGGCACAGACCCCGCACCGTATGCAAAGCGTGTCGACAACGACGCCATGATCGTCTCGCTGGCCAAACTGCCGAGCTACCTCGCTGATCCCGGCCTGTTGGCCACCAACAAGGAGCTGGCCGATATTTCCGCCGCCTGCTGCCGTCGGCTGGCGCAGCGCATGGCAAATCCGCCCGCCGCGCCGGCACGGAGGCTGAGTTCGTGAGCGTTTATCGGTAGTGCGCGCTGCGCTCCCTTGCTACCTTGCCGGATGCGTGGGGCGCGGCATAAAATGCCGCGGAGAACGGGCAGAGCAGCGTATTTGCGCTCAGGCAGCCAAGGGATCCAGCTCTTCCAAAAGCCTTGGGTGCGCCACCAGCAGGCGCAGCAGGCACATTACCGCCCCCGGCGGCGCAAACCGCCCTTGTTCCCAGTCGCGCAGGGTCGCCGCCGGCGTGGCAATGCGCGCGGCAAACTCCGTTTGCGAAAGCCCCAGCTTGGCGCGCGCCTGCCGCAACAATATTTGCTCCGGCGTGGTAACGCGCGCAGCGCTGCTTACGCCTAGCCTGACCTCGGCGAGCGCCTGGCGGATGTCCGGCAATGCCTCACCGGCATCAGCCTCAATGGCTGCCGCCACTTTTTCAACATCAAAGTCTCGTTTCATCCCCTTAATCCTTTCTTTGCCGCCTGACCTGCGCGGCTGTCATGTTTGCACGCTCCGCCTTGGCATAAACGGCAAACAGTTCAATGCAGCCTTCATCCAGCCAGTTGAAATAAATCACGCGCGCGCCACCGCGCTTGCCGCGACCGGAGGCCGACCAGCGCACCTTGCGTGCACCCTCCGCATCAGGAATCACATCACCGGCCAGCGGGTTGCATGCAATCCAGTTAATGAAGGCTTCACGCTCCTCATCGCGCCAAATAGCCGCTGCCTGCCGCTGGAATGTGGGGTGCTCTATCACTGTGAACATTGTTGCAATTATACGGGAAACCCGTATAAACCTCAAGTACTGTAGTTCTCACTCTATCCAAGTATTTTTGTGATTTTTACTGTAGAGGCTTGACACTTTGCCGAAAAACGGCAAAAATAGCCCCTAATTTGATACACGTGAATAAGTCCGCATGGCGAAAGCTGCGCGGACTTTTTGTTTTTTGGAGCTTTCATGACGGCAGGAAAGAAAGCGCCGTCACGAAAGAGAGCGGGGCGGCCAAGCGCCTACAGTGATGCGATAGCCAGGAAAATATGCGAGCGCATCGCTTCTGGCGAATCCTTGCGGCGGATATGCCAGGACAAGGCGATGCCCGCAAGCAGCACGGTATATAAATGGATGGACGAAAACGAGGGTTTTCGGAGCAAGTGCGCGCGCGCGAGGGAACAGCAGGCAGAGGCTATTTTTGACGAAATGGCGGCCCTGGAAGAAAAGGTATTGAACGATGAAGTCAGCCCGCTGGCCGCGCGCGTTGTTCTGGCTTCGCGCCAGTGGAGAGCTTCAAAGCTTGCCCCTAAAAAGTATGGTGACAAGCTGGAAATAGAAAACAACGTCACGATCAAGCCGGTCCCGTCATTTGCGGAAATGTATGCAACCGACCTTAAACCCGGCGCTTCGTGAATTTTGGGCGGCAAAAGACGTACGTAATCGCGTTTTGTACGGAGGGCGCAGTAGTTCTAAATCGTGGGATGCATCAGGGGTGGCCGTATGGATGGCGGCGCGCTGCAAAATGCGCTTTCTGTGCGCGCGGCAGTTCCAGAACAAAATCGAGGAATCGGTCTATACCTTACTAAAAGCGCAGATTAACCGCTTCGGATTGCAAGCGCATTACCGGGTGCTGGACAACAAAATCATCTGCACGACAACAGGCAGCGAGTTTCTGTTCTATGGATTGTGGCGCTCCATTGATGAAATCAAGTCGATGGAGGGCATAGACGTTTGCTGGATTGAAGAAGCGCACAACCTGACGCAGGAACAGTGGGAAATCCTCGATCCCACTTTGCGCAGGGAGGGTTCGCAGTTCTGGATTATTTTCAACCCGCGCCTATCTACAGACTTTGTTTATCGGTACTTTGTACGCAACCCGCCGCCGCGCACCATTATTCGGAAAATCAATTACACGGAAAACCCGTTCTTGCCTGCCGACATGCTGGAGCGTATCGAGCATCTCAAGGCAACCGAACCGGATAAATGGGCGCACATCTACGGTGGCGATCCGCTGGAAGACGATGATGCGGCCATTATCAAGCGCTCATGGCTGAATGCGGCAATTGATGCGCACAAACAGTTGGGCATAGAACCGACCGGCGCTTTGCGCATTGGCTTTGACATTGCCGACAGCGGCGAAGACAAATGCGCCCAGGTCATGGCGCGGGGTTCATTGGCGTTTTGGCTGGAAGAATGGAGCGCCAGAGAAGACGAGTTGCTTAAGTCATGCACCCGCGTATGGACAAAAGCACGGGAATGCGGCGCGTTTATTACCTATGACAGCATAGGCGTTGGCGCTTCCGCCGGGGCGAAGTTCAATGAACTGAACGCCGGGGTTCCGGTTGTACATGAGCGTGTAAGGCACGCCAAGTTCAACGCCGGCGGCGCGGTATTCAGGCCGGAGACGTTTTACAGCCCGAAGGTGAAAAACAAAGACATGTTCGTCAACCTGAAGGCGCAGGCATGGTGGTTAGTGGCGGACCGTTTGAAGAATACGTACCTGGCCATCAAGGAAGGCAAAGACTTTAAGCAGGATGAAATGCTTTTTGTTGACGGCTCAATCCCCAATCTGGACAGGTTGATTGATGAGCTTGTTACGCCGCAACGGGATTTTGATAACACAGGCAAGGTGAAGGTCGAGAGCAAGAAAGACCTGGCCAAGCGGGATATTCCATCCCCCAACATGGCCGATGCTTTTGTTATGGCTTACGCCCCCGGGCAGTTGCCAATGGTCATCAACCCAGAACTGATTAAACAGGCATGAATCTATTTGACTTTTTCAAGCGGAGCGAAGAGCCCCCGCAAAGCGCGGCTGCGCCTGCAAAAAGCAAAATAGCGATTCATGCCGCTGTGCAAGCGATGGCAAACATACCCCAAACAGGGCAGGCACTGACTCGCTATGAGCCGCCGCCGGGTGTTATCCCTATTGGTGCGCAAGACGCCGTAGCGGCAATGGACGCGACGCCCTATGACTACGTCAACGCCGTGCATAACAACGGCGCGTACTTTGTCGGCTACCCCATTCTTGCCGGGCTGGCGCAACGGCCGGAGCACCGCAAAATCGTCGGCACGCTGGCCGAAGAGCACACGCGAAAATGGATTTCGCTGAAATACTCCGGAGAAACAGACGCAACCGAGCGTCTGGAACAACTTGAAGCGGCCATGAAGCGCTTCCGACTGCGCGAAGTGTTCAAGGATGCGCTGGAACATGACGGCTTCTTCGGTCGCGGGCAAATTTACATCGACGTTAAAACCCCATCGGGCGAACGGGCGAGCGACAACGACGAAGAGCTAGGCAAGCTGCTGGTCATAGACAAAGCCAAGATTGCCCAAGGCGGCCTGTTGGCCTTCCGTACGGTAGAGCCGGTGTGGACATATCCGGGGCAGTACCAATCGACCAATCCGCTGGCCGCCAATTACTACAACCCAGAAAGCTGGTACGTGATGGGTAAAAAGGTGCACGTATCGCGCCTGCTGACCATCGTCAGCCGCCCCGTGCCCGACATGCTCAAGCCCGCCTATAACTTCGGCGGCCTGCCGCTTACGCAATTGCTTGACCCCTACGTGAATAACTGGCTGCGCACCCGCGATAGCATCTCCGACCTGATTCACAGCTTCAGCACCAGCATCCTTAAAACCAACATGGGCACCGTGCTCAGTGGAGAGCCGGATATCAGCATCTACGCCCGCGCCGACCTGTTCAACAAAACCCGCGATAACCGGGGGTTGATGATCTTGGATAACGAAAGCGAAGACCTTGCGCAGGTCAATACGCCGCTGTCCACTCTGGACGCCTTACAGGCCCAGTCGCAAGAGCATATGGCGAGCATCAGCGGCATACCGCTGGTCAAGCTGCTGGGCACGCAGCCTGCTGGCCTAAACGCCAGCAGTGACGGCGAAATTCGCGTCTTCTACGACACCATCGCTGCCAGCCAGCAAGATAACCTGCGCCCGCTTATCAAGAAGGCGCTGGACATCATCCAGCTGTCCGAGTTTGGCGAAATCGACACAGGCATCGACTTCGACTTCCTGCCGCTGTATCAGATGGATGAAACGCAGCAGGCAACCATCCGTAAAACAGAAGCGGATACAGACGCTGTGTATATACAGGCTGGCGTGCTTGACCCATCGGAAGTGCGCCAGCGTTTGGCGAATAACCCCGACAGCCCCTACGATGGGCTAGACCCGGACGATGTCCCCGAAGCGCCTGATATGGGCATGGGCGGGGAGGCGCTGAAAGACGAGGAAACGGGCGCAAATCCATTCGCTGCTGATTCGGGCGAGTGGGACGAGAGCCAACATCCGAGAGCCGAGAATGGGCAGTTTGGCAGTGGTGGAACGGGTAAAAGCGGGGCGGAAGAGAAAGCTATTCCCGCGAATATTACGGAGTTTTTAGGAACTGAATATCACGCCAAAGGACAAGAAGCAGTCGCAAAACTTCTGAAAGAGAAAAACGGCCATATCAAAGGTGCTTTTAGTAGGGATGGGTTGGGTGATGTTGACTTAGTTTGGGGGAATGAAAGAGCGGGGTTGAAACACATCATTCTGCAACGCGAAAAACAGGGTATTGATACAAACAAATTCCTGTCCAACCTGGATGAAGTAATTACTAAAGGGCGCATTGAAAAGAGCGAACGCACGGGGAACTTTGAAATCCTTCACGAAGGCAAGTTGGCCGTTATTTCGCCTGAGTTCAAGGGTAACAAACTGGTGTTTGTGCTCACCGCATTCAGGACGCGCAAAAAATAACCCCCTGCATTTACAGGGGGCTTGTTGTCTGGGTGGTCGCAATTCCCCACCATTTATCTCTTGACAGTCACTGCCCGAGATTACGCAGCTAATGCGAATATTTCTGCTGTCAGACGGCCTAATTATAGGCCTGTAACCCAATGAAGGCAAGAAAACCTAAAACCCTGCGTCCTACTCTTCCCAACGCAGGCACGGCGGCATGGTACCGGCGCAAGCTGGAGGCGGAAATCCAGGCTATGCACAAAAGCCTTGTCTGGTGGATCAGCGCCAAATACCGTGCAAGCGGGCTTGCGATGGACGCGGTGGAAGTCGATGTTGAGCGCCTGCAACGGGAAATGGAACGGTTGCGGCAGCAGTGGGTGCAGCACTTCGGGGACTTGGGCAAGCGCCTGGCTCGGATGTTTGCCCGCAAAGTCATGGGCTACACCGACTACAACGCCAAAACTGCCTTTAAGGCGCTTGGCTTGACCGTTGGTATGACACTAACTGACCCCATGCAGCAGGCATACCAAGGTGTGATTGGCGAGCAGGTGGGCTTGATCCGCAGCATCGCTGAGCAGCACCTAAGTCAAGTGCAGCGGCTGGTGATGGAATCTGTCTCGCAGGGACGTGATCTGCATTACCTATCCAAAGAGCTGCGCGCACGTTATGGCATCACCAAGCGCCGCGCTGCTTTGATTGCACGCGACCAGAACAATAAGGCCACGGCCACGCTGCAAACGGCTCGGCAGCTGGAGATGGGCATCACGCACGGCATATGGCGGCACAGCCACGCGGGCAAGGAGCCGCGCCCATCGCATGTGAAGGCGGATGGTGAGAAGTTCGATTTGCGCAAGGGCATGTATCTGGATGGCAAGTGGACACACCCCGGATGCGAGATCAACTGCCGGTGCTGGTATTCGCCAGTGTTGCCCGATTTTTTGCAAAACGATTAACTAACCCGCTTTGGCGGGTTTTTTATTACTGAAACCATGAAACACTTCAAGAATCGCAAACTGGCGCAAGACAACCGCTGGATCACGGTCAAGCCCAACGGGCCAGATCACAAAGGGAAGCCTGTCGAGATCGACGAAAGCGGCCGCGTAACAAAAGGCATGGGCGGCAAGTTTCAGGGCGAGAAAATTAGTGAGGTGCGCAAAGACTTCACGGGACCGAAGATGCCGAGCTCAAAAAGCACCCCAGCGCAATGGAAAGAAAAAGAACTAGATGAAACTAAAAAACCTGATGTAACAGTAAAAGCAGCACAAGTAAAAAACGAGCCTTTCGGCATTTCGGGCGAATATGCCGCAAAAGCAAACGCAAGCCTGATATTTAACAGTTGGATTAAAAACTATTTTGATAGCAGTACTATCAAAAAAATAGAAGGAAGTGCGGAGGCGCGTAAAGCGGAATTCTGGAATGAGCATTTTCCCGCGGCAAATTCCATGCTATGGCAAAAACACGGCAAGGAGATTCGCCAAAGTTTGAAAGATTACGTGGAAAAAGGCACACCCTTGCCCAATAAATTACATTGGAACGGGGAAGAGGCTAGACAGAGAAAGAGTGAAGCCGAACGGAAGGAAAAAGCCGAAGCGGTCAAGGCTGAACAAATCGAACGCGGCAGCAAAATGAAAGAAGCCCCGCTTTTTCCTAAATGGTATGCGGACATTCGCGCCAAAAAAAAAGATACGTACTGGAACGGCAAATACTATGAAGGCAAAAAGCCAGATACATACCGTATCTATGTAGGGGGCTCTCAGTACACAATCACCAAAGAGCAAGCAAAGGAACTGGAGCAGCACCGCAAAGATTGGGCGGCCTACAAAGCAGCGCAGCAATCGCAAGGCACATATTTAAATGTGCCGTATGCCGACAAAGATTTAGCTAAAAAGCACGGCGCAAAATGGAACGCTGAGCGAAGGCAGTGGTATTTGCCACCAGGCGTTGAGTTGCATGACGAAATCAAGCATTTTCACCCTGACTATAAAAAGCCGGCGCAATCGCAATATGAACAGAAGCAACAAAACCAAGGGTTGTTTTTTGGTGTTCAAACGAACGTTGACATCAACAGCTTGAATGAGCAAGAGCTGCGCGACCACATCAAGCAGCTGCATAAAGGATGGAGGCGGTACAACGACTTGATGAACGAGGGTGGCGAAGGCTTTAATCCGTTCGATAACGACATCGAGGAAGCCGGAGAACGTTTGCTGAAAATCAAGAGAATTTCTGGCGATGCACAAATAGCAGCAGATGCACAGTTTACGGGATGGGACGATCCCGCAAACTACGAATATCTAGCGCCCGGAAAGCCCAATCCATACTACAGCGGCGTGATGGCGCTAGACCATGCCAGCGTACGCAGCATCGATGCGGACGGGCGCATGCATATTTCCGTATCCAACATCAGCAAAGCCAATGTGTGTGGCTATCTGGGGCGCGAAATCCCCGACGCTCAAAAGCTGGGGTTGGAGCCTAACCGTACATACCAGCTATTACGCGACCCGGAAGAACTTAAGAAGGCCGCTGCAACGTTTAACAACGTGCCGCTGTTGGATGAACACGTCCCTGTATCCGCAGACGAACCGCATAAAAGCAAGGTAGTCGGCAGCACGGGTACAGATGCGGAATTTGACGGCGAATATCTCAAAAACAGTCTTGTCGTATGGGATTCCGGCGCGATTGCTGGCATCAACACCGGCGAGCAAAAAGAACTATCGGCGGCGTATCGATACGTTGCCGATATGACCCCCGGCGTTTATCGGGGCGTGCCCTATGACGGCGTGATGCGCCAGATTGTGGGCAATCACGTTGCGCTTGTACAAGTCGGGCGCGCAGGAGCTGACGTTGTTGTCGGCGATTCACTACCTAAGGAGTTAACTATGCAGATCAAGAAGGGAATGACAGGCATTGTGAACGCGGCAATGTGCGCTCATCTACTGCCCAAACTGGCGCTTGATGCAGCGCCCATTCCGCGCATCAGAGCGCTTGTCGCCAACGCTAAAACGGTTGAGCAACTGGCGCAAGACACTGCCGAAGAATTCGATGATGTCAATCTCGATTCCGGCGATTTGGTAAAACTGCTTCGCATGGCGCTTGCCGCTGCTGAAAGCAACCGGCCCGCCGAAGATGAAGAAGCGCCAGAAGACGAAAAGAAAGAAGATTTGCCGCCGACGGAAAAAGACGAACCGCCCGCTGAGGATGAAGACGACGGCCAAGAGGCGAAAGAAAAAGCGGAAGCCGCACAAAACGGTGAAGCTGAAAAAACCGCTATGGATGCCGCGCTGATCGCCGCGCAGGCAGAGAAGCGTGCAATGGCGAAATTCAACGCCATCCGCAAAGCCGAGCGCGCCGTAGCCCCATTGGTGGGGGAAGTGGCCGCGATGGATTCCGCTGAAGCCGTCTATCGCTTCGCGATGGATTCCGTTGGCATCAATTACAAGGGCGTGCACCCCAGCGCTTACCCAGCATTGATTGAGATGCACCAAAAAATGCGGGAAACGGCGCAGCCTGCGCGCGTTGCGATGGATGCTGCCGCAACCAACGAACTAGCCAAACTGATGCCGAACGCTTTCGGCGCGAAGAAATAAGGAGGAAATGAAATGGCAGGATTCCAAAAAGCCGTAACCGAACGCCCCGCCTACGCGGTAGAGGGTGATTTTGCGAGCGATAACCCGCACGCTACTGTTTTGAATTCGCCCGAAGCCGGCCTGGTTGCTGGCACTGATGGCGTCGTAATTGGCCGTTTTGGCTGGGTGAAGCAGGCCGACCAGACTGTCAGCAACAAGGGAACCGTAGCGCCTGATGGGTTTATCAGCCGTCATTACAACGCGCTGATTAATACGCTGACGGACGAGGCGTCGATGACGATCCCCACAGGCCGCCCGGTTGCATTGCATACCAAAGGCGATTTTTGGGCGAAAACCAAAACCGCCGCAACCGTCGGGCAAAAGGTTTTTGCTTCGCAGACAACCGGCGAAATTTCTACCGACGCAGCGGGTGCAACCGTAGCGGGGCATGTAGAAACGGCGTTCTACGTGGCTTCTGCGGCCTCTGCTGACGAGCTGATCAAAATCACTTCTTGGAAATAAGGGAGGGGTAATACATGCCTACTACTAAACAACTTGTCGCTGCGCTTGAACGCAAGGGCGTCATGTTCGCGCAGGATATTCAAGGCACATACAACGCCGATACGTTTGCGATGGACGCGCAGCCCACACTATTCACCACTAACAATGCGGGCATTCCTGCATGGATGGTGAATTTCATCAATCCGGGAGTAATCGACGTGATTTTCACGCCGATGAAGGCGGCCGAAATCGCGCCGGAACGCAAAATGGGCGATTGGACGACGGCCTCCGCGCAGTTCCCGATTGCCGAAGCAACCGGTAACGTATCTGGCTACGATGATTACAGCAACGACGGTTCCGCCGGCGCAAATATCAACTGGCCGCTGCGCGAAAGCTATCATTACCAAACGTTCCTGCGCTGGGGCGAAAAGGAGGTTGCTATTGCCCAGCAAGGCAATATCAACCAGGTCGAGCGCATCGAAAAAGCCGCGCTGCTGACCATGAATAAATTCCAGAACAAATCGTACTTCTACGGCGTGGCCGGTTTGAAGAACTACGGCTTACTCAACGACCCCGCACTGTCTGCGGCTATTACGCCCGCAAACATCGGCGGTGCCATCAAATGGTCGGCCAAAACACCCGATGCGATTGCCAATGACGTTACGCTGCTGTTCACGCAGCTTGTCAAACAGACGCAAGGGCAGGTGGATATGGATACGCCCATGAAGCTGTGCATGTCCCCTGTCGCGCAAACCGCGTTTGCCAACACAAACCAGTACGGCTTAAGCGCCCGTGCGAAGGTGAAGGAAAACTATCCCAATATGGAGTTTGTGACTGCGCCGGAATATGCGACGGCAGGTGGTGAGTTGGTGCAGCTGATCGCCAACGATGTACAGGGCCAGCCGGTTGTTGAAACTGCGTTTACCGAAAAAATGCGCGTACACAACACAGTGGTGGAAACCTCTAGCTACAAGCAAAAACGCTCTGCTGGTACATGGGGGGCAATCATCATGATGCCCGTTGGTATTGCGCAAATGCTGGGCGTGTAAACACAATTCAACAAACTAACGGGGCGCTTTGTGCGCCCCTTTTTTATTGGAGATTTGAACAATGGCACAACAAGTAATGATTGGCTGCAAGCTGGCCACCGGCCTTATCATCGGTATTGGCGGCAAACAGGTAACGCTGAACGGAGCCAATTCCAGCCGCATCATTGGTGGTTACGGCCTGACCCGTGTAGATAAAGAACTGGCTGATGCGTGGTTTGAAGCGTACAAGGATTTTGACCCCGTAATAGCCGGGCTGATTTTTGTGCAGGATAAAAAGGCCGACGCCGAGGCGCAGGCCAAAGAGCAAACTGATGTGAAGACCGGCACGGAAAATCTGGACCCGAAGAATCCTGCGCCCGGTATTGAGGCCAAGAAAGACAACTAAGCCATGCCGTCAGTGGTCTTTGATGTTTCCAAGTTCAGGACGCGCTATCCGGAGTTTGAAAACGTCGCCGACGCGCAATTGCAGGCGATGTTTGACGATGCGGCGGCGCTGTACCTGAACAACACGGAAACAAGCTTCGTAACAAACCTTGCGGCGCGTGAATCGCTGTTCATGATGCTGGTGGCGCATATGGCGCAACTGGGATTTGGCAGTAAAACCGCACCCGCTTCGCCGTTAGCTGGCAGGGTAACAAGCGTATCCGAGGGCAGCGTGAGCATTAGCGGCGACGCACCTGCATTGCCAGGCACCGCCGTATGGTTTGGACTGACAAAGTATGGCATTGCCTACTGGCAGGCCACAGCGCCGTGGCGCACGATGCAATACCGCGCCGGCCGCAGCTGGCCGCAAGAACGCACAAGGGACGGCGCATGGCGATAAAAGGCATGAGCAATGTGCAGGCGAAGCTGAAAAACATCGCCGATAGCTACGAGAGCAACAAGCTGGTACGTGCCGGGTTTTTGGGCGGTTCGCGTTACCCGGAGGCCGAGGGCGGCACGCCTGTGGCCCTGGTGGCGGCGGTGCATGAATTCGGCGCGCCGGAAAAAGGCATCCCGCCGCGCCCATTCATGAGCAAGACCATTGCGCGTAACAAGGATAAATGGGCAAAAAAGGCCTCTGACCTGATTGCCGAAGTGGGCGTGGACAAGGCACTTGATCAGGTCGGCGAAGAAATGGCGGACGACATTCGGAAAAGCATCAGTGATGAAGACTGGACACCCCTGAACCCGGCGACAGTCAAGCGCAAAGGCTTTGACAAGCCGCTGATTGACACGATGGATATGATGAGAGCGGTTACACACAAAGTGACGGAGAAATAGGCATGGATTTACATGGCATGGCGCGTGGCTTTATCAGCCATGTGAACCCTGAAATACCCGCCACTATCCGTCGCAGTAATGGCTACACCACGTTGCCCAACGGCAAGCAGGTGCCCGCCTACCACCCTGACGAACACGTGATGGTGCAGAAGCAGGAGTTGACCATGCGCGAGCTTCAGCAGATCGATAACGTAGTCAAGCAGGGTGTCATGTGCTCCGTTTATGTGCCCGGCAATTACTACGGCGTGACACGCTCTACGCAGCTTGGCGGTGACCTGTTCATAATCGGCGGGCAGACGTGGAAAGTAGCACAGGTACTGGAAGCATGGCCTGATTGGTGCAAATTGGCATTGGTGCTGCAATGAGTGCAACGATAGACATTCCCGAAGATGCCGTAATGACTGGGTTGCGTGCGTTTTTGCTGGCCATGTTGCCCGCCAATACGCAGGTAATTGCGGGGCAGCAAAACCATGTGCCCTTGCCTCAAGGGTGTGTAGTCGTAATAACGCCGCTTATGCAGGTAGCAATGGATGTGCCTACTACCGCATACAACCGCAAAGATGATCGCATCGGTAAGCGCCAGTCGAAGGATTGGCGCGTGCAGCTGGATATATACGGTGACAACGCAGCAGATGTAGCGGCGATGTTGGCGACTGTTTTACGTGCTGATGTGTCCTATGACTGGTTTTCCGAACATGGGCATGCAATACGCCCGCTATACGCCGAAGACCCGCGCAATATGGCGTTTATTAATGACGCCATGAACTATGAAGCACGCTGGATGCTGGAGGTGCATCTACAGGCCAATCCGACAACAACCCTGCCGCAACAGTTTGCCGAAAGTCTGCACGTTGGATTAATTGAGGTCGATACCAAGCTGAAATAACCCGCCGGAACACAGCAAAGCAAAACCGCCCATAGGGGCGGTTTTTTATTTGGAACGCAAAGGAGAGCGCATGAAATTCAATCAACTGGTAAACGTAATTAATGGCGAACCGCTGGTGTCAACTGAAGTTATTGCAAAAGGCGTCAACGTACAGCATAAGAACGTGCTGGCGCTTGTACGTACTCATGCCGAATTGTTATCGGGATTTGGAAGGGTCGCGTTTGAAACGCGACCCTTTGCGACACGTGGCGGAACACAACACAAGGAAGTTGCCATGCTGAATGAGCGCCAAACAACGCTGCTGCTGACTTTGATGCGAAATAGGCCAAAAGTTACGGTTTTTAAGGTTGAATTGATTAAAGAGTTTTACCGCATGCGTGACGCCTTGCAGCAGCGCGATTTGAACCTGTGGCAGCAAATGCAGGCATTGATTGCCCAAGAAGTTGAAAGTAAGGTACGCGCTAGCTTTGGTAGTCATTTGATGCTGGAGCGTAAACGCCTGATTCCGTTTTTTGAAACAGAGAAAGAGCGGCTGGAACATGAATTGCAGCCGTCCTTACTGAATTAATTTCGCGTCTCCTTTGCGCGATTTGCCCGCCTTAGCGCGGGCTTTTTTTATTCCATGAACCAGCCTTTGGAGGCATCAACCATGCAAAACACCATCCCTATTTCTCAAATCGTTTCTGTCAAGCCCGGTGTGCTTAAAGCAGCCGGCGCGGCAGTTGACCTGAACGGCCTGCTACTCACCAAAGACAAGGCGATTCCTGTCGGTGCCGTGAAATCGTTTTCTACCGCCGATGATGTGGCTGAATTCTTCGGCGCAACCAGCCCTGAGGCGCAGGCGGCTGTTGTCTATTTCAACGGCTACACCATCGCGACCCGTTCGCCGGGCACGATGCATATGGCGCAATACAACGATACGGCGGTTGCTGCCTATGCGCGCGGCGGCAGCCTGAAAGGCGTGGCGCTGGATGCTGTAAAAGCAGTGACGGGCAACCTGAAGGTAACTATTGACGGTGCGGAAAAAAAGGCTGATTCCATTGACCTGTCGGGCGCGACCAGCTTTGCCGATGCGGCAACAAAACTCTCGACAGCACTGTCCGCATTAGTCACTTGGGATGCGGTGCGCGAGGCGTTTATTGTTGCCAGCGGCACGAGCGGCGCAGCCTCAACCATCAGCTATGTGACCGGCACTGCGGCCGATGGCCTGATGCTGTCGCAGGAAAAAGGCGCGGAATTAAGCCAGGGCGCGGATGCCGCGACGCCCAAGGCGTTCATGGATGCGCTGGTGCAAATCACGCAGAACTGGGCGCTGTTTACCACCGCCTTTGAACCAGACCTTGCAGGCAAGAAAGAATTTGCCATGTGGGCGAACGGACGCGGTGACCGCTTCGGCTATGTCGCTTGGGATACTGACGTGACTGCCAAAGACCCGACCAAAACAACCAGTTTCGGCTACTGGCTGCGCCAAAACAAAGTGCAAGACACCGTGCCTGTTTTTGGCGACGTAACGCACGCCATGTTTGTGCTGGGCTTTGCCGCTTCGCTGGATTTTGACCGGCGCAATGGCCGTTCCACACTGGCCTTTAAATACCAAGGCGGCCTTGTTCCGTCGGTGACAAGCGCATCAGATGCGTCGGGGCTGGAGGCCAACGGCTACAACTTCTTCGGCGCGTATTCAACAGCCAAGGACAACTTCAACTTCATGTATGCGGGGGCGATTTCCGGCGACTGGAAATGGTTGGATACGTTCCTGAATCAAATCTGGCTGAACGCCAACCTGCAATTGGCGATGGTGAATTTGCTGATGGGTGTAGGCAGTATTCCCTACAACTCGGAAGGCTACGCAATGATCGAGGCGGCGTGCCTTGACCCCATCAATGCGGCGATCAATTTTGGCGCAATCCGAATTGGCGTAGCGCTGTCCGAAAGCCAGAAAGCGCAAATCCGCAACGCCTTGGGCCGAGATGCCAGCGGGACGATTTTCAGTAAGGGTTATGTGCTGCAAATCGACCCGGCGACGGCGGCTATCCGCGTTGACCGACGCAGCCCGACCATGACGCTGTATTACGCCGATGGCGGCAGCGTGCAGCGCCTGCATCTGGCCTCTATCGCTATCCAGTAAGGAGATCACAAATGGCTTATTTAACGTCCGCCAATTCCGAATTCATGCTGTCCATCAACGACCTGTACCCCGTGCCGCAAAAGCTGGAGGGGTACAGCGCAGATGATGCGTTTACCACTGATGCAGTCGCGGCCACAGAAACGCAGGTCGGCGTTGATGGCTTTGTCGGGCATGGGTTTGTGTTTAATGTCGTCAAGCAGAACATCGTGCTCCAGGCCAACTCCCCGAGCCTGAAGGTTTTCGAGGATTGGTACAACGCCATGCAGGCGGCGCGCGAGGTGTACGAATGCAGCGCAGTGATCCTGTTGCCATCCGTTCGCAAGAAATACACCCTGACCGAAGGCACGCTGGCAGAAACCACGCTGATTCTCGGTGCCAAGAAGATTCTGGAGCCTGCGCGCTTCACTATCAGCTGGGCCAGCAGCAAGATCGTTGCGGAGGACTACTAATGGCCCGCCGCATTGCATCGTTCACCGCATCCACAGGCCGCGATGCGGGCAAGGTCTTTCGCATCACCGAAATGCCCGCGGACCAAGCCGAGCGCTGGGCAGTCAAAGCATTTCTGGCCGCTGCAAAAGGCGGCGTCACCCTGCCCGAAGCGGCAGTAGAAAGCGGCTTTGCGGGTATTGCGCAGATGGGCTTTGCCGTGCTGGCCAACATGCCCGCTGAGCTTGCCTTCGATCTGCTCGATGAAATGATGGCCTGCGTGCAATACCAGCCCAACCCGGCAAAACCGGAAGTGGTGCGCGGGCTGATTGCCGATGACATCGAGGAAGTCATGACGCGCTTGCAATTGCGTAAAGCCGTGTTTGATTTGCACGTGGATTTTTCGCCGGCCGCCGCCCCATCGACTTCGGCCTCTCCGTCGGCGGCCAGCGCAGACCCAGAGGGCTGATCGGCGTTGCCAACGTGCCCGGCACGATCGCTTCGGTGGTGTCGGCGCGTCTGGCTACGTTGCACGAACTGCAAACCGTTTACGGCTTGCAGGATTTGTGGGACTTGATAGAGATACATGCCGTAGATGCGCATAACCAAGGTGTAATGCAGAAAGAAAACGAGCTATGAATGTGATCGAAGCATTGGTTGTCACGCTGGGACTGAATGACGCAGATTTTCAGGCTAAGCTGGAAAAGTCGTTCAAGTCGCTGACGAGCTTCGCCAAAAAAGAAGAGGCGATCGAAAAAAAGCGCAGCAAGGACGATGGCGAGCAAAAGCGCAAGGCCGCTGAGATCGAGCGCAAGCAGCATCTGGAGCGTGAACGGCAAATCAAGACCGCGACAGAGGGATACAAAAAACTTAGCGGCGCTATCGTCGGCATGGCCGGCGCGATGGCCGGCATGGCCGGCATGAAAGCGTTTATTACCGGCTCCATGAACAGCCTGTTAGGTGTCGGCCGCGCCTCTCAAAACCTGCGCATGTCCGCCCGTGACGTGGCCGCGTGGGGCAAAACCATTGAGGCGGTCGGCGGCAAGAGCGAAGACATGATCGCCACCATGCGGGCCATGGACTTGGCCGTAGCCAACGCCGCCGAAGGCTTCAACGTAGACAACCCGTTTTTTTCCTTCCTGAACAACCAGGGAATACAGTGGAAGAACGCCAATGGTAGCTTGCGCACAATGGGTGAAATGTTGCCGGAGATTGCCGATGCGTTTAACAAGTTCCGCCCGGAACAACAGGCTATTCTGGCGCAGCAAAACGGCTGGAGCGATGATTTTGTCACTTTGCTGCGCAAAGGCAGCGCAGAGATACGCAGTATCCAGCAGGAAAAACTCGCACAAACAGCCGTTGATGAAGCATCCATTGGGCGCGCGGAGAAACTACAGGAAGCCTGGGCGGGTATCAAATCGCGGCTGGAAGCTGTCAGCATGGCGCTTTTTGAAAAGCTGCTGCCTTACCTTGAAAAAGCCGTCGGCCATCTGGAGCGGTTTTCAAAATGGGTAGAGGCCAACAGCGGGCGCATCAGTGAGTTCTTCAGCGGCCTTGGCGATGTGCTGGGCGGTATTGTCGATTTTTTGCGGGACATGCACGAAAAAACCGACGGCTGGTCAACAAAGATACTGGCCGCCGTGGCCGCATTTACCGCGCTTAAAGGCGTGCTGGGCAGCATTTTGTCAATGACTGGATTGCCCATGCTGGTTAAATTGCTCGGTGGCGCGGGTAACGCCGGCGGCGGGCTGAATCTTGCCGGCCTGGGCAAGCTGGGCGCGGTCGGGGCGGCCGGCGCTGCTGGCTGGGGCGTCGGTAGCCTGATAAGCAAGCGACTGGAGGGGACGGAAGCCAGCAATGTCATTGGCCGAACCATTGCAAAAGGGCTGGCGTTTTTTGGGCACAACGATTCCAAAGAAGCATTGAACGCCGAAGCCCGCGCAAACGGTAAGGCATTACCTTATCCGGAGCTTGATCGCATCGAGAAAACCGGCAAAGCACAGGTAACTGCCGCCGCTGCGCAACTGGAAGAAACGAAGACGGGCAATAGATCGGCCAACGAACAGACCGACTGGCTGAAGAGAATTGAAGGCGGTATCTCCCGGATGAACAACGCCTTTAGCGCTGGCTACAACGGTCTGCCTAAGCCTGAAAACAGTGGGATAGCTGGGGACGTAGGCTATAGTGCCGGGTCAGTCACCGGAGCGATTGTCAATAGCGCCCTGGGGCAGGTCATGAAAAAAGCTGAGGGCGATTACGGGGTCGTTAATACCGGCAAGCGCGGCGGCTACAAAGCAGCACGGGTAAATCTTGAAGGCATGACCGTAGCGCAGGTCATGGACGCGCAGACGCGCGGGGATTTCAATGCGGCTGGGCGTTATCAAATCATCGGTACAACTATGCGCGATGCGGCGAAAACATTGGGATTGTCGGGCAATGAGATGTTTGACAGAGCCACGCAAGATCGCATCTTTGTCGAGTACTTGCTCAAGCATAAACGCAAAGCTATTTGGAACTATATCAATGGCAAAAGCGATGATTTGCACGGAGCAATGCTCGCTTTATCGCAGGAGTGGGCGAGCTTTGCCGATCCGCGCACGGGGAAGAGTTATTACGATGGCGACGGCGTGAACAGGGCGAGCGTAGGCATCAACCAGTCCGCCGCCTTGCTTCAGCAGGCGCGCGCGCAGATGACGGGGCTTTATGCCGGCAACCGCAGCGAAGTGCAGATTAACGGCGGCATTACGATTAACACGGCGGCGACCGATGCAAACGGGATTGCGCAAGAGATACGCCCCGCCGTGAACCGTAGCCTAGCGGGCGTGACCGCACTGGGGATGGCCTAATGCCGCGTATTGAGTTCCCCAACGTGCCCGCACTGCCCGGCGTGCCTAATGTTAACCGCGCCGTCACCGGAGCATTAACCCGCACCGGCGTGCTGCCCGCCTTGCGCGGGCTTGACCGCTACGGCATTGTCGACGGGTTGCTGAACAGCCTGCTCCGTAAGCAGTGGGGCGTTTTTGACAAGAGCGGGGCAGCCGTTTTGCAGCCGGACACCATCATCTCCGTTGAGTACAAAGGGGATGATGAGATTGCCAATCACCCGGTGGAAAAGGGCGGTTTTGCCTCCTACAACAAGGTGAGCAAACCTTCGGAAATTTCACTTGTCATGACGTGCTCGGGCGGCGGCGAGCTTTCGCGCAGCGATTTTCTTGCGGCATTGGAGAGGCTGAAATCCAGCCTTGACCCGCTCGATATTGTCACAGCTGATAATACCTACGAAAACTACAACCTTGTGCATTACGACTACAAGCGCAGCGCGCAAAACGGCGTTTCGCTGATTACGGCTAATTGCCGTTTTCAAGAGGTGCGCGAAACGGCATCGGTCGAATACACCGAAACGAAACAACCGGACGGGCAAGCCACGCAGGGCGGCGGCACGGTGACGACAACACCGCCCGGCAGCAGCGCCGAAGCAGCTGCGGGCAAAAAGGCGGTGCAGTAATGGAGATAAAAACTATCCCTTTGCGCCCTGTGGCGGCGCAGGAATGCAACGTTGTTTTGAATAAGCAACCCTGTACGCTCAAGCTGTACCAGAAAAGCGCCGGCCTATTTATGGATGTGGCCTTATCCGGCGTATCAATCATCATCGGCGTGTTGTGCCGCGACCGCAGTCGCATTGTGCGCGGCGTGCACTTGGGATTGCGCGGCGATATGTATTTTGTCGATACCGAAGGGATGCAAGACCCGTACTACACGGGGCTTGGGTCTCGTTTCGTGCTGATGTTCGAGGAGGCGAGCAATGGCTGACGGCAGTTTTCGCAAAAAGCGTCTGCAATTCATGGTCGCCTTTGAAAACGAAGACTTTGGCGACAAGAAAAACACAGTGGTGCTTGAGGGTTACCGCGCCAGCGTTACGATTGATTTGGCTGGCGTTGATCTAGGGATGTCGCATATGGCCTGCCGTATCTGGGGCGTGCCCAAACACTTGATGGACTTGATCGACACGCGCGGCAACAAAACAGACCTTGCTGGCGTGCAGCCCATGAATATCAAGATTGCAGCCGATGATGGCTGCGGCCAGTTTGTCGATGTGTATGTCGGGCATGTTATCTATGCCTTTCCTGACTACAACGCCGCGCCGAACGTGCCCATAGAAATACAGGCGTCAAGCGCGAACCGGTTTATCTGGGATGCGCCCGCCGCCAGCAGTTATAAGGGCGAGTTTGACGTAGCCACGGCCATTGAAGGGCTGGCAAAGCGTATGGGTTTTGCCTTTGAAAACGCGGGCGTGACTGAAAAACTGTCCAATCAGTACGTCTGGGGCAGCACACTGAACCAGATACGCACGCTGGCGCGCGCCGCGCGCGTGGTGTGCCTGATTGCCAATCAGAAAGTGAAAATCTGGCCGAATGGCAAAACCAACGGCTATTCGGTGCTGAAACTCTCACCGCAAACGGGGCTGATTGGTTATCCAAGGTGGGAGCATTCCGGCATCACCATTACCCATCTGTTTAACCAGAACATCGTCAGCGGTACGGAGGTGCAACTGGACACCAGTATCGAAGCACAGCAGGGGCGATGGTATGTGCATATGCCGATCCGGCACATGCTGGATGCGGAGATGCCGAACGGCAAATGGCAAACAGAGGCGCGGTTATTTCGATCGCCGGAGGGGCAGGTACGTGTCAACTGAAGTCTACAACGGCACGCCACAGGGGCTGGCGGCAGATGAAGCAGGGCAGGTGCAGGAGATTATTGCCCGCATGATTGCAGGGGTACGTACGGCGCAGGTTGTCCGCGTTGTGTCCGTCACCAATAGCGGCGATGCATCGCCCATCGGTTACGTCAGCATCCAGCCGCTGGTCGGTCAGCTGGACGGGCGCGGCAAGCATGTCGATCACGGTGTGATCTACAACGTGCCCTATCTGCGCATCCAGGGCGGGCAAAACGCCGTTATCCTCGATCCCGCCGTGGGTGATATTGGCGTGTCGGTATTTTGCGATCGCGATATATCGGGCGTGAAAAGCGGCAAACGCGCCGCACCGCCGCCCAGCGCGCGCAAGCACGATATGTCGGACGCGGTGTATCTGCACAGCATTCTGTCTGTTGTGCCCAGCCAGTACATCGCCTTTCAGGCGGGCGGCATCGTGATCAAATCGCCGGGCAGCGTGAAGATTCAGGCGGACAGCGTTACGATCGACTCACCCAGCATCCGCGTCAACGGGGAGACATCTATCAATGGAGACGTTTCCATTATTGGCGGCAACATGACGCACAATGGCACCAATGTCGGTAGCAGCCACGTTCACGGCGGCGTTAAAGCTGGGACGGAGACGACATCGACGCCACAATAAGCAGCATATACAATGCGTGGCACCTAATAGAAAGGAATGCTATGAAACGCTTAATATTATTGATTGCCGCTGCATGTTTATCTTTGGACGCATCAGCGCAGACGCTGCCCACGCCGATTAAGCAAGGCATGCCTTACGCTAAGGCGCGTAAGGCTTTAATCAAAGCAGGCTGGCAAACAACACCAAGGCATACGCTACCCAATGGCACGCCAGTTTGTTATATCCACGCCGAAAGAGGCATGGATGCTACACACGAAAAAGGAGCTTGCGACTTTATCGAGGTGTCTTCTTGCGCCGGTTCTGGCATGGGGTTCTGTGATATGCAATTTACTGATGGGCGCGGCTCTTATCTGCACATTACAACCGTAGACGGCCCGCCGCCCCGTGATGCCAACATTTATAGATGGCATGTAGATAAAAAACCAACTCAACCTGAGCCAGTTTCCTTGAATTAAATAGCATTTCCACTGAACAGACCCGCCCGTAGAGGCGGGTTTTTTATTGCCATGCCCAAAACATTACTACTAGACACCGCCGAATGGGATTTGGTGCTGGATGCCAACGGCGATATAGCACTAGCAGATGAGCCGTACGCCATTGCGCAAGATGTGGCCAGTGCCATACGCACGTTCAAGGAAGACTGCTGGTACGACCAGGCCAAGGGCGTGCCGTATTGGCAGCAAATCCTGGGTCACTACCCTCCGATGGCGCTTGTGCGCTCCGCCATTGTCAATGAGGCGATGCGCGAACCCAAGGTGGCGCAGGTCACGATTAAGCGACTTGAACTCGCGGATAGGCAAATTACCGGCGATGTGCTGGTGATTGATACGGAAGGTCGAGAAAACGGAGTGACATTTTGATGACTGTGCCAAAAATCAGATTTACCGATGCGGGTGTATCCATACCAGAAGAGCCGAAAATTTTAGATGGCGTGCTGGCCGAAATAGATGTAGCGTTTGGTGGTGGGTTGAACAAAAGCTTATCAACGCCGCAAGGGCAGCTTGCGCAGAGCTTGACGGCCATCATCGGTGACAAAAACACGCAGATATTGGAAGTATCCAACCAGATAGATCCCGCGCGCAACAGTGGCCGCTGGCAGGATGCGATAGGACGCATCTATTTCATGGAGCGCATTGCCGGGCGCGGCACCGTAGTGCAGGCAACATGCTACGGGCTGGTGAATAGCCTGATACCGGCGGGAAGTCTGGCTCAGGACGCCAATGGCTACATCTACGCCAGCACGGCGGATGCGGTAATTGGCGAAAACGGCAGCGTGACGGTGCAGTTCCGAAACCAAACGCACGGGCCGATTGCCTGCCCTGCGCATAACCTGACACGCATCTACCTTGCTGTGACCGGCTGGGAGCGTATCGATAACGCCGAAGCGGGCGCGCCGGGCGCGGAGGTAGAGAGCCGGTACGACTTCGAGCAGCGTCGCCAAAACAGCGTAGCCATTGCCAGCACCAGCATGGTCGCCAGTGTGCGTTCCGCCGTCTGGGCGGTGGCGGGCGTGAATGATGTGTACGTTGCGGAAAACGACACCAGCGCGCCGATTACGTTAGGTGCAACTAACTACACAATCCCCGCGCATTGCTTGTATGTATGCGTATCTGGCGGCACAGACGCAGATATTGCGCATGCTATTCAAAGCCGTAAATCGGCTGGCTGTAACACAACCGGCAACACCAGCTACACGATCGAAATGCGCGAGGGGTACGCACCCCCGTATCCGTCTTATATCTACCGCTGGCAGCGCCCGACGCCGACGCCTATTTATTTTGACGTGCAGCTTGTGCGTGATAGCCGCCTACCGGCCGATATTACGCCCTTTATCAAATTGGCCATTGCCGCCGCTTTTGTCGGGCGCGACGGCAAACAGCGGGCGCAAATCGGCGCAAACATTTACGCGGGGCGCTATTACGCCGCGGTGCAGGATGTGCATGACGCGGTACAGATACGCGCATTAACCATTGGCAAAACCAGCGCGGCCGGGCAAAGCACGGTGTCCATCGGCATCGACCAGATACCGACGCTGGACGCGGCCAATATCAAGATCACGGTGAGCTGATATGCAAAAACCGCAAGAAACGCTGCTTGCCCAGTATGCCAACAGCCCGACCATTGCCGCGCTTGTTGAGGATATAAACGACTGGATCGACCCCGCCATTGACCTTAATACGCTGTACCGCAACATTTGGGATATTGAGACCGCAAACGACCACGGTCTGGATATCTGGGGGCGAATTGTAGGGGTTGAACGTTATTTGGAGGTCGATGATTCTCCTGCCTACACGGGGTTTGTTGAAGCTCAAACGCCAGCAACAAAACTCACCGGCCCACAGCCCTTTGGTAGTGGCGGCACGCTGTTTAACGGGGCGCAAATAACCAAAACACTGCGCCTGTCCGCCGATGCCTACCGGAATGTGATTTTGTGGAAAGCAATGGCGAACATCTCCGATGCCACGATACCCAGCATTAACCGCCTGCTTGCTTTCATGTTCAAGGGACGCGGACGGGCATATGCGCATGACACGGGCAATATGACATTGCGTTATGTGTTTGAGTTTTTTTTAACACCAGTAGAAAAATCCGTCTTGCAACAAGGCAAGGTGGTGATTAAACCCGCAGGCGTGCGCATCCAGATTATTGAGCCGGTGCTGACGGAGTTTTTTGGGTTTGCCGGTACGGAGCTACAGCCGTTTGGCAGCGGCGTGTTTTTTAAAAACTGAAGGAGGTTTATAGATGATTATTGCCAATGTCGCCAAGCGCATCCTGCGCCCGTTTGCCGCCCTGGGCGCGCGCGCCGATATACCGGCCAGCCAGTCGGACGCAACCCGAGCATCGTATGAGCAGGGGTTTCCCGCGCTCAACATGACGCCAATTGCGGCCGGCGGTGTGCCGCCCAGTGGGCAGGACTTTAACGGCATCCTGTACGACGTAAGCAACGCTGCCCTGTGGCAGCAGGCTGCGGGAATATTGCCGTGGAGTGCCGAATTTGCGCAAAGCGCTGTATCTAACGGTTACCCGAAAAATGCCCTTGTTGTTTACAACGCTACGCTGTATCAAAGCACCGTTGATAACAACCAGTCGGAACCGGGGGTGGACAGCAACTGGCAAGGAGTTGGAGTGGCAAAAGCCACGCAGCCGCAACATGCTGTGACGTTGCAGCAATTTTTGGCGGAATCTGCCAAATACGCCCCGCTGTTGAATCCGATATTCAAAAAACAAAACATAAACATCGAGGGAGGGCGAATTATCCTTCAAGCAGCAGATAACCAGCCGTACCGTGATCTCTGCATTGATTTTAATGGGAGCGCTGTGCGGTTCTTTGCCGCGCGGAAAGCCGACGAAAAATTTATCGGCGCAACCATTGATCTGGACAAGGCAGGAGAAGGATTGTTCGACTTGTTGTCCGAAGCCACAACTACACAGAAAGGGTTGATGAGCAGCGCAGATAAGCAATGGCTTGACTGGTTCACGAAAGACACACTCCCGGAAATTTCGCCGACAGGGATGGTGGCTTATTTTCCGTATACATTTACCCCAAAAGGCTGGCTGCCATGCAACGGAGCGGCAATATCACGCACATCCTATGCGCAACTTTTTACCAATATTGGCGTGTCTTATGGCGTTGGCAACGGTAGTACGACATTTAACTTACCCGATCTGCGCGGCGAATTTATCCGTGTCTGGGATGCGGGGCGTGGTATTGATCCTGGTCGTGTACTAGGGTCGTGGCAAGCGGACGAGCTGAAGAGCCATATGCATAACGTGCCGTTGATGGCCGACTACGGCGGCGCGCCCAATGATAACCAAGTCATCGGCGACAACGCCACGTTGGGGCTGCGTAATACCGGTACAAGTTTTACGGGCGGCAGCGAAACCCGCCCGCGCAACATCGCATTACACGCCTGCATCAAATATTAAGCGGAGCAATCATTATGAAAACTATCTACAACTACGCCCCGGACACGGGAATTTATGTTGAAGAATCAGAGGCTTTTGAGTCACCACTCGAACCGGGTGTCTATCTAATCCCGGCCTACGCCACGGAAACCGAACCACCAAACGTATCCAAAAGCGAGTTGGCGCGCTACGACGCCAAAAAGTGCGCGTGGGAGGTCATCGACGACATCCGAGGGACGTGGTACGACGCTGACGGACGAGAGATAAAAATTGACGACCTGGACGCCGATGTAAGCGCGCTCACCCGCAACGCGCCTCCGTCCGCTTTGTGCATCCTGGTTGACGGCAAATGGAAGCAATGTCCCAAAAAAGCCGCTGCCGCCAAAAAAGCGGAAATGGACACAACTGTCGCCACAGGCATGGCCGAGGCTAATAGTCAGATTGCCGTGCTGCAAGATGCTGTTGATCTGGAGATGGCGACAATAGAGGAGGCGGCATCGCTGAAGGCATGGAAAAAATACCGCGTACTACTCACCCGCGCTCATGCAGATGCCAGATATCCGGACGTAACTTTACCCCGTCGGCCGGATGAGGATAAGGCATGAGCGCCGCCAAATGGAGCTGCTCGCTGACGACAGCAAAAACAAAAGGATGACAACCGCGCCACGAGCGCGGTTTTTTATGGAGGCTGCACAAGCATGACTCAAAATGACCGAATGACGCGCAATCAACCACAGACCGACCGGCGTATGTATACAAGGAATGACAGGGAGGAAGAGTTAATTAATGCCGTAGTCCATAAGGCTTTGAGAGATACATTTATGCTGATCGGCGTTGATATTAATGACCCGGCAACCGTTGATGAATTTCGTGCTGACCTGCGCTTTGGGCGACAGATAAGAAAACTGGTCGGGCACGGCATGCTGGCGGCCGTCAGCGTCGCCGCCGCAGCCATCGCAGTATCTGCCTGGACAGGCATCGTTGCTGCGATTAGGGGGCATCAATGATGAGGCTGGATCAAAACTGGCGACGCACGCTGCGCCACGCCTGGAGCGTGCGCTGGATCGCCTTAGCGTCCGCGCTGACCGGCATCGAGGTTGTGTTGCCGATGTTTAGCGATGCGATGCCGCGCAACGTTTTTGCGGCGCTCTCGTTCGCGGCGACTGTCGCTGCGATGGTATCGCGCGTGCTGGTACAACCGGGGAGCAAATTATGAGCAAACCAAGCGCTACACGGCGCGCCACGATCGCCGGTGGCGTCGGCGTTATTGCCGCTATCGCGGCCCTGATCATGCCGCACGAGGGCTTGCGCACCGAGGCATACCGTGACATCGCCGCTCCGCATGTCTGGACAATTTGCTACGGCGAGACGCAAAACGTCCAAGCGGGCGACGTAGCCACCGCCGAGGAGTGCTACGCGCTGCTGCTTGAGCGTATCCCGGACTACCTTAACCCGATTGATGAGATGTTGCCCGACCTGCCGGATAACCGGCGCGTTGCCTACGCCAGCGCCGCCTGGAATCTCGGCGTCGGCATTATCAAGCGGCGTTCGCGCGATGCCAACGGCAAGGGCATCCCAGGCACCAGCATCTACGACCTGGAGCGCGCAGGCAAACCGCGCCAGGCGTGTGACAGACTGCTGGCATTCAATGCGGCCGGGGGCAAATATTACCGAGGATTAGCCAAACGTCGTGCCGCAGAGCACGCGGTCTGCGTGGAGGGTTTGCCATGACGATCTGGATGCGCATCGTGCTGGCTGCAGCAATCGTTACAACGCTGGCTGTGGGTTACACCGCGCTGACGCGGCACCACTACCAGCGAGGCTACGACGCCGCATTTGCTGCTATCAATGCGGAACGGCTGAAACAGATTGCTGCTGCCCAGGAAGAAACCAACCAATGGAAAAAACAAGCCGAGGAGGCCGAACATGCACACGCGAAATTGCAAACTGAAATCAATCGTCTGGTTACTGTTAATTCTACTCTGCGCGCCGGCGTTGCCCGGTTGCGCAGCGACCTCGACCGTGCGCGCGCCGGCCGAATGTCCCAGCTTACCGGCGAAGCCTGCCCTGACACAGCCGCCGCCCTCAGTGACGTACTCGGAGAGTGCGGGGAGCGAGTTGAACGACTTGCAGGCCGCTATGCAGCGCTGGCAGCAGCGGCTGACCGGCACGCGGCTGACGCCCAAAGACTGATTGATGCATGGCCAGAGTAACTGGCGGAACAAGTTACGGGAAAAACTGGCAAAAGCGCGGGGGTGATGCAAAACTAAAACATCGGTTTTTTATGGGTGTTTTTGCGCGTTATGGCGGCGAAAACAAGGTATATGCGACGGTATTATGAATATATCAATTTGATTAATATTTATTTATTGCTCCCCCTCTCTCCGCCAGAATAAAAATAAAAACATTACCCACAAGAAACGCCCAAATCCCAGGTAAATAACGGTTTCGGGCGATTTTTTATCCACGATTGCCAACACAGGCAACAAGAGAGGGGCAACACAAAAGAACCGTTCTACATGGCGAATCTGTAGGCACGATTGTAGGCGCGTGTGGCATGGGAATGACAGGATGCCTACAAATAACCTGACGAAATACTTACCCGTATCCGGCCAGTTATTAGGGAGCCGTTTGCAGAAGATGTATCGCTGATGATGCGTGTTTGGGCTTGCTCAGCCTCTACCCGGTGGCAGAGGCGGTATGGGCGATGCGGTGAGAATGTTTCTGGCAGCCTGGGTACCACTGCGCACGGCGCCTTCAAGCGTGGCGGGGTAGTCGGCACAAACGTAGTCGCCGGCAAGGTGGAGTCCAGGCAGCGAGGTACTGGTGTTTGGGCGAAACAGATTGGGGCGGCAGGAAAAAGTAGCACGGCGTTCACGCAAGGTCTTATGCCAGACAGGGAAGGGTAGCTGTTGGCGCAGAGCGGTTTGAAGCTCCTGGTGCAGCGCGACCATTAGTGTAGCGTTATCGCGTTCGTCCCAACGTCCGCGTGCACTCAGAACGAAGGCGATGAGACCCGGTGTGCGGTAAAGCCGACCGTGATCGAATGCCCATTGGCCCAAGTTGTTTCCCGCCGCGTCGCTCAAGCCGAGCATCGGTGCGGGTAGTCGGACTTCTGGCGGGTACGCGGCGTAAACGGTGCCGATTGGCTCGTAATCATAGGCGCCAAGCTGTGTGGCGACAGAATGTGTTTCTATATGTTCCGTCAGCAGCGGCACGGCGTGCTGCGGCGCGGTAGCGATGATGACGTGGTCGAATGATTTGTCTCCGATACACCAGTGCTGCCTGTTCTGTGTCATATGTTCGATACGGCAGGAAAGGCGGATGCGGCCACCGTACGCTGCGATGAATGTTGCGGCTGCGTCGGGGAAAAGCCGCCCCAGATCGACAGCGGGCAAGAGCAGGTCGGTGGCGTACCGATTGCCGCCGAGGCTGTCACGCAGCACATTGGCGAAAATTTGCGCTGAGGCGTGTTCCGGTGGGGTGTTGAGTGCGGCTAGACACAGCGGCTCCCAGAGCATACGGCGTAACGCCCCGGCCTGCCCAGTGCGGTCGAGCAATGAGGTTACGCTGCTGTCCGCATCTAGCCGGTAGTTGAGGGCTTGCAGGCCACGTATGAAGCGGGCGGCGGCGCGTTTCTCGGCGAGTGTAACGCCTCGTGCACCGAGTAAACCGATTGCCAGCGGCAATGGCGCCGGAAGCGGCAGCCACGAAGGTGGCAGACGCAAGCGAAAGTTTCCGGCAGGATGTTGCAGGGTCAGCGGCAGGCGATGGAGTAGGGTAGAGGGCCGGTGCCCAGCGTTGCTGCTGGCGTGATCTGCCTGCGCTTCCTTACGCTTGTCGATGTTGCGGTGCACGTGCTGTATCAAGCGCAGGGTTTCACGATACGCGCCAATCAGGATGTGTTGGCCGTTATCGAGCACACGCCCGTCGATGGTGACACTGCGGGCGCGGCCGCCCAGTTGCTTCGCGGCTTCGTACACAGTGACGGAGGCACCGGCTGTGCAGAGTTCGACGGCGGCGGCAAGCCCGGCCCAGCCGCCGCCGATGATAGCGACCGACAGTGCGGTGCGAGGGGGGCTGCCGGTGTATTGTAGGGACTGAGTGTGTCCCTCCTGAGGTCCTAAGCCTTGAACCATGTGTGCCAGGCAATCCAGAGTTTACGTAGTGGTGTGAGCGAGATACGCCGCGTGAGCGTTTGCCCGCCGCACCGTTTGATCTCCTCCAGCACGGCGCGGTAGATGGCTGCCATCACTAGGCCAGGGCGTTGTGCCTTGCGATCGCAGGCGGGCAACTGCTCCAGCGCCTGCTCGTAATAACGTTCGGCGCGTTCGATCTGGAAGGCCATCAGGCGATGAAATGCGGGAGAGTCGTGCGCGCCAAGAATATCCTCTGCCGTCACGGAAAAGCGGGCGAGTTCGTCGAGCGGCAGGTAGATGCGGCCGCGCCGGGCATCTTCGCCAACATCGCGAAGGATGTTGGTCAGCTGGAAAGCGATGCCCAGGTCGTGCGCATATTTGAGCGTGCGTTGATTCTGATAGCCAAAAATTTCTGCTGCCAGCAAGCCGACGACCCCGGCTACGCGGTGGCAATAGAGCAGCAGTGACTTGAAGTCTGGATAACGCCTTTCGTGCAAATCCATGGCCATACCGTCGATGATTTCCAGCAGGTGTTCTTTGGGCAGGCAAATATGCGTCATCGCTTCGCCCAGCGCCTGTGCGACGGGATGCCGCGGCGTGCCGGCATAGAGGCGTTCGATTTCACTGCGCCAGGCATCGAGCTGTGCGGCGGCCGTGTGCACATCGCCGCCTTCATCAACGATGTCATCTACTTCGCGGCAGAAAGCATAGAGTGCAGTGATCGCCTGCCGCCGTTCCGGCGGCAGGAAAGTGAAGCTGTAATAAAAACTCGAACCGCTGGCGGCGGCTTTCTGCTGGCAATATGCGTTTGGCGACATGGCGCTTGGCTGGCTGTAAGCAGTTGGCGGGATCTGATCTGTAGGGAAGCTGGATTTTTACATAAACAGCGCTCGGCCGGCCAGCCGCACCCAGTCATACACGCCCAGGCGCGGCCGCCGGTGAAAAATATCGCCGCGTGCCTGGCGAATGCGTTCAAGAATACGTAAGCCGCCCTGAATGGTCAGGCGGATTTCCCAGCCTATGCGCCCGGGCAAAGAATGAACGAGCGGTGAGCCCGCATACATTAGCGCTTCGCTGCGTTCGATCTGAAAATCAAGCAGCGCGGCCCAAGCTTCGCTCCAGCGGCCTTCGGCAATCTGGCGCTCATCGATGCCGAAGCGGATCAGATCACTTTGCGGCAGATAGACGCGCTGTTTCTGCCAGTCGACGGCGATGTCCTGCCAAAAATTGGTGAGCTGCAAGGCCGTACAGATGCAGTCGGAACGGTACAGGTTTTCCGCATCGGTACAATCAAACAGATGGAGCAACAAGCGACCGACGGGATTGGCCGAGCGGCGGCAGTAGTTGAGCAATTCCGGGTAATCAGCATAACGTTGCTTGACCACATCCTGGGCAAAAGCGTCGAGCAGGTCGCGGAAAGGCGCGAGCGGCAGTCGCCATTCCCGGATCACCTGATCCAGCGCCCGAAACAGGGCTGTGTCTGGCGTCTGACCGCCTTCGATGCGATCTAGCTCGGCGTGGTAGGCATCTAGGCTAGCCAGCCGGGTTTCGTTGCTGGTATCGCCTTCGTCGGCAATATCGTCGGCGCTGCGCGCGAATTGGTAGATGATTTCGATGGGCCGGCGCAGCCGCCGGGGCAGCAGGAGAGAGGCAACAGGAAAATTCTCGTAATGTTCAACGGGCATGAGTGGCAGCCTGGTGACGGGTTGTGCAAGACCAAGAAAAAACAAAAAACTGATCGGCTCGACAGCATGACTGAAATTTCAGTATTTCAGGGTAGGAGTATAGGGCTTTTATGCAGTAAAATTGCCGCCACAAGGCGAGAGTGGCGGAATGGGTAGACGCACTGGATTTAGGTTCCAGCGCCGCAAGGCGTGGGGGTTCGAGTCCCTTCTCTCGCACCAGTTTGCAGCCTGACCACTGGTAGGGGCAGGCGTACCGCACATGGTCGCTGACCTGATGTTGCCTGATCCCCTAAATCAGTAGACCTTCAGACGAGGGTGACGCAATTAATGCATTGCGCTTCTTATGCAAGGCAAAAAACGCAACAAGGCTGAAAAACCTCGTGAGCATTTCTAATGTCGCAAATGCCGAAAAACACCGCTGCAATGCAGATTGTCATCAGGTCGCTGATGTGCCGAGATTCTTTTCAATCTACGGAGGAAACAATGAAAAAACGCGCATTGTCTCTACTTGCTATTACCTGCTTACTCGCTGCCTGCGGCGGCGGTAACAAGAACTCGCCGGCAGACCCAGCGCCCGTCCCGCCAAAGGCAGATGCCGCCGCAGCACAGCAAGCCGTCGAGCGACCGGTGGGCGGTGAAAAAGATGCACATGGCTGCCTGCCATCTGCCGGGCAGACCTGGTCAGCCATACGCAGCGAATGCGTGCAAGTCTTCGACATCGCCGATATTCGTCTGATCGACCCAGCCAATGACACCCTTGCCGTATACGTCATCCTGTCTCAGGACAAGAAAAAAGCCGAAGTCTTCGCCGCCGACCTGCCGGAAGGCCTCATCCTGAACGCCGGCAAGGGCGGCTACAAATCCAAAGACGGCAAAGTCCGCCTGATCAAAGGAAAAGGCAAGGGCAACTGGAAAATCCGCAAATAAAAATGTGATGCCAAAAACGGGGGTCTGCCCCGTTTTCTATACCGGCTCCCGTACCCGGAAAATTACGCGATAAAAACTTCGCCCTGTGGGGCTGAAATAGCGCGTGCAGCGAGCAGGCATCCGAAAGGTTGGGTTCGAATAAATCATGCTGCGACCTGGCGGGGGCCGTGTTTATCTCGCCTGGCGGTTTTTAAGAAAATAATCGCGTGAGCAAGCGATGGGCTGAAGCCCGTCCTCCGCAGGTCCATGTTTATCGCGCCGGGAGACCTCTCTAAAGAAAAGCGGACGGCGAACCGTCCGTTTTTATCGTCGTTTCAAATAGAACTGATACGGTGTCGGTAAGCCTGACCGGGCACCCATAAAAAACGTTGCGCAATTTTTATGGGAAACCCACACTTACTATCTGTACTGTTTTCGGCTCGCCTTGTCCCAACCCTCTATTTGAAACGATATATCAGGCCATTTTTGCCTTGCCGATATCCTCGGCAATCATCCTCGGCGCGAATTCGCGGATTTCGTAAGCGGCGAAATCCGGGTAGTAGCAGTCTTCAGCGAGGATTTTGTCCAGTTCCGCGCGGTCTTTGACGTGGGCGAAGATCACGCCGTCGTGCGCGTCGGAATCGATGTACGGCCCGAGCATGAGGAAGTGGCCGGCGGCGAAGTGTTTTTTGAACCAGGCGGCGTGTTCGGCAAACATTTTTTCGTGTTTGTCGGCGGGCAGGTCGGCGTTGACGGTGATGTTGATGATGTACATGGGTTCTCCTGGTTTAGGCGGCGATTTCCCTGATTTTCGCAATCAGGCGGGCGGCGTGGTCGCGGGCTTGGTCTTTCTGCGTGTTGATGGCGGCGGTGTCTTCACGGCCAACGTAGCTGATGCCGCAGGTGTAGATGGGCGCGACGAAGTCGAGGTTGCACAGGGTCGCGAGCGTCGCAAACGGCGGCAGGAAGTCGTCGATGGTGTGCTTGAAGAAGCCGTCTTTTTGGTAGGCGGCGGTGGGCGCGCCGGTGGTGAAGGAGAGCAGCAGTTTTTTGCCGCCCAGTTCGGCGGTCGAGCCGTGCGCGAAGCCGTGCAGGAAGACTTCGTCCAGCCGCAGTTTCAGCAGACCAGGCACGCTGTACCACGAGAAGGGAAACTGGAAGACGATGACGTCGGCCCGGCGCAGCGCATTCTGTTCGGCGGCGATGTCGAAGCGGTAGTCGGGGTAGAGGCTGTCCAGGCGGCGGATTTCCGCCTCGGGCAGGGCTCTCGCGACTTCGTTGAGAATGGTGGCGTTCGCGACGGAGGTGCCGAGGTCGGGATGGCCGGAGATGATCAGGATGTTTTTCATAAAAACCTCGTAGTGAAATGACGCGGCGCAGTATAGGCAGGCGGGATTATGATGATTAGCCGCAAACTGCCTGAAACACTCTTAGCCCAAACCACACAATCTTATGGACAACAGCATCTACGCCCAACTCAATCTCTTCCGCCTTATCGCCGCTGCGGGCAGCATCACCGCCGCCGCGCGCCAGCTCGGCATTACCACCCCGTCCGCCAGTCAGGGGCTGAAACAGCTGGAAGCGAAAATCGGCGTGCCGCTTTTCATCCGCAGCACGCGCAGCATCCATCTGACGGAGGCGGGCGAGCAACTGCTGGCGCGCACCGCCGACGCCCTGCTCACCCTGCATCAGGCGGTGGACGAGGCGCGGCAGGCGGGCGATGAACCGTCGGGCTGCGTGCGCATCACCCTGTCGCGCTTCGCCTACCAGCTCATCCTGCGCCCTGTTTTTGCCGACTTCTGCCGCCGCTACCCGCAGCTGCAACTGGAAATCTCCATTCATGACGGCACCATCGACCTCATCAGCAGCGGTTTCGATCTCGGCATCCGCTTCGGCAACGCGCTGGAAGACGGCGTCGTCGCCCGCCCGCTCTATCCGGCGATGCGCGAGGGACTCTACGCCAGCCGCGCCTACCTCGATGCGCACGACACGCCGCAGACGCCCGCCGACCTGCTGCACCACCGCCTCGTCGCCTACCGCTTCGTGACCGCGAACCACCTCTACCCGCTGACCCTGCACGAAGACGGGCAGGACATCAGCGTGACCATGCCGTCGCCGCTCATCTGCAACGACATCGAGGTGATGAACGACGCCGTGCGCGACGGCCTCGCCATCGCCCGCATCTTCGAGCCCATCCGCGACCGGCAGGCCGACCGCGACGCCTTCATCCCTGTCCTCGAACCCTACTGGCGCCGCTATCCGCCGGTATACCTCTATTACCGCCGGCACGCGCAGAAAGCGCGGCGCGTGCAGGTGCTGATTGACTACTTGCTCGGGCGGACGGGAATGATTGGGATGGATGTCAGGCGGCATAAGGGTGGCCGCCAAACAGCGTAAACGCCGGGCTTGCGGGGCTGGTCGTGTTTAAACCTTGTCCTGTTCGGCAAGCGCGCAATGGATCAGCATTTGCGTGCCGAAACAACCTTGGGGCTGCGGCGGCAGATTTGCCGCCGCGCTATCAGCGCATCCGTCCGTCCGAGCGGCGGCGTGCATCGGGGAAGTATCAGGAAGCATCGGGGTCGCTAATCCATATAACAAGTACCGTGCCCGGCAGTGGCCACCTGCCGGAAAAGCAAAAAAGCCTGAAAAATTCCGGTGGCTATAATGACCAGGCATGCTCTGGTATGTATTCCCTGCAACCCAAACAGGAGTAAGTATGATGAAACAGAATATTATCGTTGCCTTGTTCGATGTGCCCAGCGAGGCGTATCAGGCGTTTTCCGAATTGAAAGCCTACACGCAGACCGCTGATACGCTGATTGCTCAGGCTGTTTTGATCAAGAAGGAAAACGGCCTGATCATTCCCGCCGAAAGCGCCGACTTCACCGCCAGAACTGCCGAAGGCGCGTGGACGGGCGGCCTGATTGGCGCGCTGGTGGGCGTGCTTGCGGGCCCGCTGGGCGTCATTTTGGGCGGCACGGCAGGCGCGCTCATCGGCGGCAATACGGGGACGGCCGAGACCGCCGGCGACGCCCTGCTTTTGGGAAATACGGCTCGCAAGCTGGACGATGGCAGCACTGCCGTGATCATTCTGGCGCAGGAAGCCGACGAAGCCGTGCTGGATGCGTTCTTCAACCGCTTTCAAACCACCATCCTGCGGCAGGATGCCGCCGCCGCACAACAGGACGTGTTGGCCGCCGTGGAGGCGCAGCAGGAAGTGGCGCGGCAGGCGCATGAGGCGTGGAAAAAACAGCGCAAGGCTGAACGCCGGGAAAAACTGGACGCATTCAAAGCCGACATCAAACAGAAGTTTGACGAACTGGCCGCCAAACTGAAGAAATAAGACTGGACGCCCCGTCGCTCCCTCGGAAGCCGCCCGCACACCCCGCGTAGGGCGGCTTTCTCCGCCGCAGACCGTCTAGGCATTGTTTTTAGACGGTCTTTTATTGAATTGTGGCTATCAACAATAAATTATCAGTGATATTTTTTTGGGCCGGAGTCTGTTTTTCTGCGGGGCGCCGGACAAATTCATGCTGAAAATCTCTGGAGGCCTTACGCTCTGTAAAACTCCCGGGAGCTAAAAGCCCTTGAACGCAAAGAATCCCCTTTCCGCATCTCAAAATTCGCGGAACAGCATGAATGCAGCCCGAAAACCATCCGCTGCCATCTCATCAAAGCAGCCACCAAAGCCCAAAAATAACCGGAATGTATTAGCGCGCCTCATCGGGTGAAGCATTACCGAAGCACAGTCGCCGTGACTGGAACCGCAACGACACCTACCCCAACCCCCGCGTAAAACGGGCATCTCCAGAGGAGCTACCCGCCAGCCCAGTGTTTACGGGTACTTCCGGCTTGCCTACCCGCAAATGCCCGATTGACAAGGGCTTCAGAAGCGACCGGGCTGGAACGCCCAAAAGACGCGAGGTTTAGGCCGACGGATCATTCCGTTCCGCTGCGGCCGGTAGGCTTATGCCTGACCCATATCACTGACGCTCCGCCGGCCGCGTGGGTGAGGCATTACCTTCCGAAGCGCAGCCCGACCGAAGACACGCAACACCACCTGCCCCGAACCCCGCGTAAAACGGGCGTTTCCGGCCATGCCTCTCACCGCGCTTGCAATGGGGCTTTTCAGCTTGGCTTGTCTGCTGTTTAATACGCTCTGGCTGTTTGCTGCATGGGTGCCGGGCGAGGTGATTTGGCAACGGGCTTTCGGAAAATTATCCGGCTCGCCATGCAGTGCTTCATTGTTGTAACTGGCACAAACTAACCTAGGGGGAACGGGTCATGGGGCAATACAAGAAATTATGGTTGTTACTCATCGCTGTTTTAACGATCACTTTCTCGATCCTGGGCTATTTTGGCGTAGAGGTGTACCGTAAGGCGCCGCCGTTCCCAGAGGCCTATGTGTCGTCTGACGGGCAAACCGTCATCAGCCGCGATGATATTCTGGCCGGTCAATCCGCCTGGCAGAGCACCGGCGGCATGGAACTCGGCTCGATTATGGGGCACGGTGCATATCAGGCGCCGGACTGGACGGCCGACTGGCTGCACCGCGAGCTGCTGGCCTGGCTGGATATTTCCGCGCAGAACCAGCACGGCAAGCCATTTGCCGAGCTGGATGCAGGGCAGCAGGCCGCGCTGAAAACCACCATGGTGGAGGAATACCGTAACGGCAGCCGCATGGGCGCCGACGGCAAGGTGGTGCTGAGCGATACCCGCATCAAGGCAATCAAGGCCGTTGCGCCGTACTACATCACGCTGTATGGCGCCGATCCGTCGATGGAAAAGGCGCGCGATCACTTCGCCATGAAAAACAACACGCTGCCGGACGAAACGCGCCGCCAGCGGCTAACGGATTTCTTCTTCTGGACGGCGTGGGCTTCCGCCACCAACCGCCCGGATTACCACGCTACCTATACCAACAACTGGCCGCACGAGCCGCTGATCAACAACGTGCCGACGGCCGAAAACGTGATGTGGTCGGTGGCCAGCATCGTGTTTCTGTTGACCGGCGTCGGCCTGCTGGTGTGGGGCTGGTCTTTCTTGCGCAGGCACGATCCTGACCCGCAACTGCCGGAAAGCGACCCGATCAGCAAGGTGCATCTGACGCCGTCGCAGCGGGCGCTGGGCAAATATGTGTTCCTGACCGTGGCGCTGTTTGTCGTGCAGATTTTCCTCGGCGGACTGACGGCGCACTATACGCTGGAAGGCCAGCATTTCTACGGCATCCCGCTGTCCGACTGGTTCCCGTATGCGCTGGTGCGCACCTGGCACTTGCAGTCGGCTATTTTCTGGATTGCCACCGGCTTTTTGACCGCCGGCCTGTTTCTGGCGCCGGTCGTCAATGGCGGGAAGGACCCGAAATTCCAGGCGCTGGGCGTCAATGCGTTGTTTGTCGCGCTGTTTATCGTGGTCGGCGGCTCCTACGGCGGCAACTTCCTAGCCCTGACCCACGCCATGCCGGCGCACTTGAATTTCTGGTTCGGCCACCAGGGCTATGAATACCTAGATTTAGGCCGCTTCTGGCAGATTCTGCTGATGGTTGGCCTCCTGCTGTGGCTGTTCCTGATGCTGCGCTGCACGGTCGAAGCGTTCCGCAGCGGCGGCGACAAAAACCTGCTGGCTATTTTTGTGGCCTCCATGGTCGGCGTGGGCGTGTTCTATGCACCCGGCCTGTTCTACGGCGAGCACGATAGCCTGACCGTGATGGAATACTGGCGCTGGTGGGTGGTGCACCTATGGGTGGAAGGCTTCTTTGAAGTGTTTGCCACCGTGGCGCTGGCTTTCATTTTCTACAACCTGGGGCTGGTCAGCCGCACTTCGGCAACTGTGGCCTCGCTGGTCGCCGCCTCGCTGTTCATGGTCGGCGGCGTGCCGGGTACGTTCCACCACCTATATTTTTCCGGCACCTCAACGCCGATCATGGCCGTCGGCGCGTCGTTCTCCGCGCTGGAAGTTGTGCCGCTGATCCTGCTCGGCAAAGAAGCGCACGAGCATTGGTCTTACCAGCACGCCACGCCGTGGATGAAGCGCCTGCGCTGGCCGCTGATGTGCTTCGTCGCTGTGGCCTTCTGGAACATGCTCGGCGCCGGCGTCTTCGGCTTCCTGATTAACCCGCCGATTTCTTTGTTCTACCTGCAAGGCTTGAATACCACCGCCGTACATGCCCACGCCTCTCTGTTCGGCGTGTATGGCTTCCTGGCGCTGGGCTTCGTGCTGCTGGTGGCGCGCTACCTGAGGCCGGACTACGAGTTCAACGAAAGGCTGATGAGCAGCGGCTTCTGGCTGTTGAACCTCGGCCTGGCCGGAATGATCGCCGCCAGCCTGCTGCCGATCGGCGTGATCCAGATCCACGCCGCCATTACCGACGGTTTGTGGATGGCGCGCAGCGAAGCCTTTATGCAGCAGGAATCCTTAGTGCTCCTGCGCTGGATACGCACGCTGCCCGACCTGGTGTTTATCGCTGGCGGCTGCTGCATCGCCTGGCAGGCCACCTGGATGGTGTTCAGCAGGAACCGCGCCAGCGCGGCCTGATCGGGTACTTCCTCCGAAACTCGCGTGGATAGGGCATCTCCTCGGAGATTCCCTGCTTACAAGGGCTTGCGGGTAGCCCCTCCGGAGATGCCCGTTTTACGCGGGCTGCGGGGCAGGCGTTGTTGCCGTTCTTCGGTCGCGGCGGCCGCGCTTCGGACGGTGATACTTCACCCGAGCGCCGGCGATGCAGCTGGCTTCAACGCACTGAATAGATCGCCTTACGCTTTGCTCCTGCGGTCGGCGGTGCGCCAGTGATATGGTCAAGCATAAGCCAGCTGGCCGTAGCAGAACGGAATGATCAGTCGGCCTAAACCCCGCGTCTTTTGGGCATGCCAGCCCGGTTGCTTCTGCAGCCCTTGTCAATCGGGCGTTTGCCGGCATGCATGCTGGAAGCCCACGTAAATAGTGGGCTTGCGGATAGGTCGCCCGGAAATACCAAAAAACAGTGAGATTGAAGATAGATAGACCGGAAGTGCCCGTAAATAAGCGAATTGAAGACAGGCCAGCCTGAAACCCACGTAAATAGGTGCTTGCGGATAGACAGGCCGGAAACCCGCGTAAACACTGGGCTGGCGGGCGGCCGCAATCGGAGTTTTGGGGGTTGTCCATCGGTGCAGGTTTTACCCCAGTCGGGCAGGGGGGCTTGCTTGAGGGCGGCGAGTAGGATGGCCCGCGCGCTGGCGAAGTCGGAGACGTGCTCTGCGAGGGTGATGGTTTCCATGGCCGCGTCGTCCGTTGCGGTTTATCTACATCCGGGAAAATCATCTGAGCGTATTGGCGCGCTTCTTCGGAGTGCTGTACTGTCTGCTCTGTACGGCGCCACTTTCTTGGCTTGATTGCTAGGATTAATATTATCTTGCTTGACCGCAACCACCTCTACCACGACTACGGAGCTCCCATGCAAGACGAAAACAGAGAAACTCTCCACACCCTCCGCAAACTGAAAAACGCAGAAAGCTCGCAAGAGCGCTTGCAAGGCTGGCGGGAGATCCGCGCCGCGCAGGGCCTTAGCGGCGAATACGCCCTCGCCGTGCGTCTGAACGGCAAAGCCTACACCGAAGAAGAAGCTGACATGGTCGCGGCGCTGTTTGGCCGCTGAAACACCACCCATGCCGTCTTACCACAACGTACCGCTACCCGCAGCGCCTGCGGACGACGATACGCGCCGGACGCGGCTCACCGCCTTCCTCACCACCTGGGACAACACCCCCGGCCTGCGCCGGTGGCAGGGGCGCGCCCTGCAACACAGCCGCCCGCTGGAATGGTTCGGTGCCGCACAATACCTGCACTACGAACAGCTCCAACCGCTTTTTTGCCCTGACGCCGCCGATACCGTCCGCCTCACCGCGCAACTGCTCGGCGAAGCGCTGGTCGCCCACCTCGATTTTGCCTGGTGCCGCAGTACCGTCTTCCCCGAAGAACCCCTGCAAATTCGCCACCGCGAACGCGAAATCCTGCTGCATCTGCCCGCACTCGTCGCCAACGTTCTGAGCCAGCCGCAAGACGCCGCTGACGCACTGGAAACCCAATTCCTGACGCTGCTCACCGACTGGCTGGTGTGGTATCAGGAATACCACTGGCTGACGGCGCTCACCCTGCCTGACTGGGAAGAAACCGTCTATACCGTGCGCTTCGGCGTTTGTCCGCCGCCAACCCTGCGCCGCCGCCTGCGCCTGCTGCTTGAATACGACGAAGAACACATCATCCGCCATTTTGGCAGCAGCATGCTGCTGCCGCCCCTCGCCATCCTCGAACAGCACGACTGGAACACCCTGGAAAGCGCAGTTTTCGCGCTCGAACAAGACAACAACCGGCAATACGGCAGCGCCTGGCGTGAACAGGCCGCACAAAGCGCACAATCGTGCGGCGACAACATCGATAGCTGAGCGCCTCATGCCAGCCCAGCTCCATCTCTACCAGCCGCTCAATACCCTAAAACCCTGGGGCGACAACATTTGGATTGCCGACGGCGGCCTCATCCGCATGGCCTTCCCGCTGGGCCTCACCATCCCGTTCAGCACGCGCATGACCGTAGTACGTCTAACTGACGGCAGTCTGTGGTGCCATTCGCCCATTGCCCCCGATCCGGCACTGCTTGCCGCTATTGACGTCCTTGGGCCGGTACGCCACCTCGTCTCGCCCAACCGCATCCACTACGCCCATATCCCCGCCTGGCAGCGCCACTATCCGCAGGCGAAAGCCTGGGCCAGCGCCGGCGTACGCGAGCGGGCGGCATCGCAACATATCAGCGTTACCTTTGCTGCCGATCTCGGCGCAGAAGCACCGCCGGACTGGGCGGAGGATATCGCGCAACTGCCTTTTCACGGCAGCAGCGTGATGACCGAAACCGTCTTCTACCACCGCGCAAGCCGCACCCTCATCCTCACCGACCTCATCGAAAACTTCGAGACCGCAAAATTCCCCAGCCGTTTCTGGGCAGGCGTGATGAAACTCAGCGGCATCGCCGATCCGGACGGCAAAACCCCGCCCGACTGGCGCGCCACCTTCAAAGATAAAACCGCCGCCCGTGCCGCACTGGCGCACATCCTCGCCTGGCAACCGGAGCGCATCATCCTCGCGCATGGCCGCTGCTACGACAAAGACGGCGTCGCCGAACTGCGCCGCGCCTTTCGCTGGCTGGATTGACGGCATCACTTGTAGTCCCCGCAAATAGCGTCGTTTCAAATACGAATGAGACAAGGCGGTGAGCCAAAGACAGCGCGGGCAGTAAGGCAGGGGGCACCAACACAAGCAGATTATTTTCTGGGATGGGTATTAAACGGTTTCTTTCCAGCCGCCGTATGTATCGACGCGAGTTTCTGCGGCCAGTTTTTCCAAAGCGGTGATGTCATCTGTACTCAGTACGAATTGGGTTGCAACTGATCGGGCGATCGGCGAGCAGGCTGGGGGTGCAAGTGATGGAAAGCTTTTTCACGAGCTTTCTTCGCTTTGTTGGGCAAAGGGACGCAGGAAAAGGGCTTTTTCTTTGCCGATAAGCCAAACGAGGATGAGGATAAAGAGCCCGGTCTGGATAATTTTACTGTCCGGATGGGTAGCGAAGATTTCGTTGCCGAGATTGGCGCAGAGGTGAAAGACGACGGCAATCCAGATGTTGCGCGCATTCTTGAGATAGAGCCAGTTCATGATGAAGACGAAGCAGACCATGCTCACCATGAAGTTGATGCCGTGTTGCCAGCCTTCGGCGACAAGGTTCGCCTGGTAGTAACCTTTGATACTGGCAAGCGGAATGTGCCAGAAGAACCAGTAGGCGAAGAAGATGAGGTTTGCGGTGATGAGGCGGTAGCGGGCAAGCAGCGCGTCGGTGCCGTAGCTGTGCCAGGCGAGTTCTTCAAGCAAGGGCGCGAGGGCAAGCAGCAGCCACGGTGAGAAGAGAGCGCTGGTGAAGCTGGGCTGGCCGGTGATGCGGAATTGCTCGGCGCTGTAACCGAAGGCAAGCGAGATGAGCTGGGCAAGAACGAGGGTGACGGGGCCGATGAACACGGCGGCGAGCAGGTAGCGCGGGCGGATGGTGCGCAGGCTGAGGCGGGGTTTGAGATCGGCGAGCAGCGCCGGTTTTTGCAGGAAGAGCCAAGCGGCGACGGCGGTCGGCGCGGCCAGGCCGATGATGCCAAGGGTGCCTTGCAGGGTGGTGTGGGTATCAAGACCGGGGGTATGGCTGATATAGCCTGCCGCCAGCCAGCAGGTGCAGGGGATGAGGAAGGACCAGAGATAGAAGAAGACGGGGCGGTCGTAGGCTTTGAGGTTGTGCATGGAGCGGCTTCCGGGTGGTGGCCTCGGCCGCTCATGTCGGCGTTTTGCCCTGTTTGGTCAGCGCCGATTTAATCAGCATTTGTGTGCCGAACCAACCCCAGTAGATGCGGTGGCGGTAGATTTTGCCATCGCGGTGCTGCATGAGTTCGAGGATATCTACCTGGTTGCCGTTCGGGGTTTGGCGCGGGTATTCCCAAATGAGGATGTCGCCGCCGGTGTAGTAGTGGGCATCGCGGTACCAGCGCACCCATTCGTTCGGGCGGCGGCGCGCCCCTTCTGCGAGGAAAGCGCGGATTTCCGCCTTACCGCGCAGGGTGCCGTTTGTGCGCTGCATGATGATAGGCACCAGCGGCGATTCGAGTTCAGCGTCATCATGGTAGAGGGCGATAAGAGCATCGGTGTCGCGGCTTTTGGCGGCGTCATGCCAAGCGTGGTAGAGATATTCGGCGGTGTTCATGGATCCTCCGGTTAAGGGGGCAAGTGGATAATGGGCAATGAGGCCACGAGATTTTATCGTTGACGTGTATTGCAAATTCCTTTCCCGGTGGAGAATGGCTTTTCTGTGCAGTTTTTTTAGGCACATGTCGTAGGCAGTACGGCCATGCGGCGCGAGGGGCAGCAAGATGAGTCTGTGTCAAGCCGCTTAAGCATGGCGTCGATTTCGACAGCGGCATTGGGAAAATCGTTCATCTACGATTTGGTGGGCAGAAAATCTGCCTACGCGGGATGCAGGGTTGCTTGACGGTGCGGCTGCCAAGGTTGAAGACCTAGGCTTTGGGTGCAATGGAGAGCGAAGCGGGTCTGCGCCAGAACGCCGGCGCTGAGGCAGAGGGCGATGGGTAGGGTGACGAGCCGCTTTTTCATGGCTGGCTTCTGTCGGTTGGGTTGAAAAGGGTTGGGTGAAAAAGGCTGGGCGCGGCGCTTTACCGCGTCTGCCGCAGTGCCCGTCCAACGCTGATGAGCGCGATAAATGCCAGTACTGCCAGCAAGATAAACGCGTGCTGGCTGCCGTCACGGGTGGCAATGGCGAGCTGGCTCGGTTTGGCCCGTTGGGCGCTGGCGACAAGGCTGGCGGCGACGGATGTACCTACGGTACCGGCCAGTTGTTGCAGTGTGTTGAGCACGGCGTTGCCGTCGGCAGACTGTTCGCGCGGCAGGGCAGCAAGGCTGTGGGTGGTGGTGTTACCGACCGCGAAGCCCTGACCGAGGCAGTAGGCGGTGTAGATACCCATGAAAAGGGCGGTGGTCAGGATTTTCCCCAGAATGGCGAAGGCGGTCAGGGTGGCGAGCAGGATCAGCGCGCCGCTCAGGATGGGTTTGCGCGCACCGAGGCGGTCGTACACAGTGCCGCTGACCGGAGCGATGCAGGCGCCCAGTAGATAGCCGGGCAGAAGCAACAGGCCGGACAGGGTAGCGCTGGTGCCGTTGGCAAGCTGGGCGTAATTGGGGATGAGGTAACCCAGCGCCAGCACGCAGAACTGGATGAGCAGGACGAACAGCATGCCCTGAACAAAGACCGGATTAGTGAAAACGCGCAGGTTAACGAGCGGCGCGTTGCCGCGCAATGAACGGATGGTGAAAATGCCGAGGGTGGTAGCGGCGAGCGCCAGTAAGCCGCCTACTGTCCCGCTGAACCAGCCGTGGGCGGAGGCTTTTTCAGTGGCGAAAACGAAGCTGCTGAAAGCGGTGACCAGCAAGGCGTAGTCGGGCAGGTTGATTTTTTCTGGTGTCAACGGGCGGATGGGTTTGATGCTGCTGAGGCCGAGTATCAGCGAGACGCCCATTAAAGGCAGCAATATTAGGAAGATGGTACGCCAACCGTAGCGGTCAATGACCACGCCGGCCAGCACCGGCCCGACCGCTGGCGCCATCGCCACAATCAGGGACGCCATGCCCATAATGAAGCCGATGCGGGTTTTCGGCGCTTGCGTCAGGATGATGTTGAACATTAACGGCAGGGCGATGCCGGTGCCTGCGCCTTGCAGGATGCGGCCGGTCAGCAGCGGAACGAAGCCAGAAGCAAAGGCGCCGAACAGGGGGTGCCGGCGATAAAGATGAGATTGGCTGTAATGAAGAGTGCTTTAGTCGCGAAGTTTTTATTGAGCCAGGTCGAGAGCGGGATGATGAGCGCCAGCACCAGTAGGTAGGCGGTGGTCAGCCATTGCACGGTTGAAGTGTCAATGGCGAATTCACGCATCAGGGTGGGGAAGGTGACATTCATGGCGGTTTCGCTGACCACACCCGAGAAGGTCATCAGCCCGGTGGCAAGAATGGCAGCGAACAGGGCAGGGGAGATTTTTTCTTTGTTAGCCATAAGGTACTTTGGGTTTGGCAGGAAAACGCCTATTTGAGCGTGCATAGTCATTGTGCTCGCCGAGCCATGATAGGCCACCGTAGCGCTGCCATTCCTATCCCAGGAAATTACCTGAGGGATGTTGGTGCGCCTGGCAGTGCTTCAATATGTTATCTGCGGTGCGCCGCATTTTCAGCGTAATTTCTAGGGTGAGCATTAGATGCGCTCGTAGCCGCTGATATCGGGCAGACGGGTGGGCGGGTGGTCCGTGCTGTCGGATAATTCTCGCGCCGCCTGATATTCCTCCAGCGCGTGCCAGGCGGCGTAGATGTCGTTGAAGGGCTTGGTGCAGCAGCATCAGGTCGATATAGCCGCAGTCAAGGCGCGAGAGCGAGCGCTCCAGCGAGGCTTTGGCGGCTTCATAGCCGTAGTTTTCCACCCAGATTTTGCTGGTGATGAAAAGTTCGCCGCGCGGCACGCCGCTTTGTTTGACGCCCTGCCCCACTTCGCCTTCATTGGCATAAGCCTAGGCGGTGTCAATGTGGCGATAGCCTGCTTTGATGGCCTCCGCCACAGCCTGCGCGGTTTTTGCGGGCGAAATCTGGAAGACGCCGAAGCCGAGGACGGGGATTTCGACGCCGTTGTTCAGGGTGAAGGTTTGCATGGTGTTTTCCTCTGTGATTGCAGGTTGGGCATGATAACGGGCGGGCGGCGGGCGATAAACAGGGCCGCTTCGCTAGGGACTATGCACGAATTTCATCAATTTGGGCGGGGCAGGTTTTGTCCCGCGTTGCCTCAACAGGCCGTCCAAAAATAGAAAATAGCCGTTTAACCGCATTATTTGAAAGATAAAATCCAATATGGATCTTTACTCGATTTACCCTTTCAGACGGTCTGCTTCTTTAATTTACAGTTCGCTCGCGTCAAACAACCGCCGGCATGCACACAGCACACAGCCCACCAGCAGCGCCAGCCCCACCGCCACCCAATAGGCTTGCGCGTAGCCCAAAAGTTTCGCCAGCCGCAGAGCGGCAAAGCCTGCCGCGTAGCTACCAATAAGGACGACGGAAAATTGCAGGCTGCTGTCGAGTGCGGCGGTGGTGCGGTCGGATTTGTCCATTACCAAGGCGAGTATTACCGGCAGTAGCAGCGTGTAGCTCAGACTCAACGCGATAATTAACGCAGGCGGCAGCCACGGCTGGACGCGGGCGAGCGCGTCGATGGCGGTCATAGATGCCAAGAGCGGCAGTTGCAGCGCGTAGAGCAGAAAAACGAGTTTGCGGCGCGGATAACGGCGCGACAGCCAGCCCGAGAGCGGCGTAACGATCAGGCAGGCAACGGGTATGCCTACCGCCAGAATCTCGCCCGTCTGTTTCGGGTCGAACCCCAAATCTGCCAGTTTCGGTACGAAGGTTGCCGCCGCAAACGCATAGGGCGCGGCAACCGACAACAGCAGCACCAGCCACCGCCAGCCGGTTTCGGGCTGCCGCCAGAAAGAAACCAGCCGCGCCGCCAGTTCTTTCAAACCGCCTTGCGCCGTCGGGCTTTCCGGCTCGCGGTAAAGTAAAAGTTGCAGCAGTGCCAGTAACGTGAATGCAAGCATAAAGACCGCCGCCGTCGTCTGCCCGTATTCCTGATACAGCCACAGCACCAGCGCGCCGCCTATCATTTTGCCGCCGCGCGCCGCCATGGTCTGAATCACGCCGCCGAAACCGCGTTCGCGGCGCGGCAGGATGATGCACGACAAGCCCAGCATGGCGCAGCCGTACACGGCGGACATGACCGAGAGCAGCACGCAGCAGGTCAGAAGCAGCGGGAAATTGCCGACGATGTCGGCGGACATCATCAGCGCGAACACCGCCGCCAGCCCCAGCGTCGCCGCCAGCAGCCAGCCGCGAAACCGTCCGAACCGTCCCGGCTTGCGGCGTTCCATCAGTGCGGCAAACAGCACTTTCGCCGCTTCTATGCCGCCGATTAAATGTATCCAGCTTAATTGGTTCAGGCTGTAACCGTGTTTTTTTAAAATGGCAATCAGCGCGACCAGGTAAAAGCCGGTCAGGGTGAATTTGTAGGTGCTGCCGAGTACGAGCAGCAGCCAGTCACGCGGGGCGGGAGCTTGGGACATGGTTTGGTTTTCCTTGGTTGGAGCGGGTGCAAAAGGCTGTTTGAAAGCCGCAGTGGTCGGCAACCCAAACCGCATACTGTGTTAAACCATACTGCCCCATTTTATTAATTAAAGGATTATTTATGATAGTTACCGTAATGGCCGAATACTAAGGCAGCTTGTGCCAGAAGGACGCCTATCTTGCAGGCGGTTAGACTGTTTATACGGACGGCCCGCAGGCTGCGGGCGGCAAGGGCGATTTTATGACCACAACCGATTATCTCGCTTCCGCGCTGGCATCCTGCACCAGAACGATTATGACTCTGAAAGCCGAAGCAAAGGGGTGGATTTCGTCCGCTGTTATGCCGAAGGCGGTAATAAAGTCTCTATGGAAGACTTCCGCGTTACCCGAACCAATATCGTATTTCACCTGAATGCTGCATTCGAGGCGGAGCTACTCCGCTCGGAATTGCCCCGCTAATTGGAAACGGCAACCCGCGAGATGTACATTGTCGGCCGTAGCATGCATCTGATTTGGTGCAAGAATTCGAGTTTGTGTACGCATAATCGAATGCGGTTTTTGCAATGTCGTCTGAAGGCTTTTCAGATTGCTTTCAACGCTTCTTCCGCCTTTCGCATGGCACTTACCTCGTCCGCTTCAGCGATGTAGTTCACACCCAATGCGGAGGCAAGTTTGGACGATTGTTCGCGGAAGAATTCCAGTTGCGCGGCATCGGGTTCGATGAGCAGCATGGCGGCGCAGCGTTCGGCAAGCTGTGTTTGGTGCGCCTTTATCCAGGCGATGTAGTCTTTGCGGTCGGCAATGCGCTGCTCGTCGCTTACCTCCCGCTGCATGGGGGTACAGACGGTGGCGAAGCGGTGGTTTTGGTTTAACAGGGTTCCAAATTCGGCCAGCCAGTCGGCAAAATCGGCGACCTGGGTCAGGTCGGTCAGGTAGATAGTGCCTTCGGGCAGGGCTTTGGCAGGGGTGAAGTAGTGCATTCGGGTTTCCTTTAGGTATTGGGGGCAGTTGCAGTAGGTCGTGCATGAATGCCCGATAGTAGGCGGCGGAATCGGGTTGGGTTGTGCCGGGCATAAATGCCGACCTGCACGTCGCCGGTTTGTCCGAAAGGTCGTCTGAAAAGCGGTTTCCTTGTTTTAACTTCGTTGAAGCTTTGCTTTCAGATGACCTTTCTGTTTCGGCGGTTATTTCATTTTGCCTGTACCTTAAAACTTCCATTCTCCACTCACGCCCACGCTTCTGGGGCGTTGGTAGAGGGCGTCTTGGCGGTCGGAGCCGGAGATGAATATGGGGCGGTGGCGGTTGAACACGTTGTCGGCGTAGAGCGAGACGCGGCCTTGTTTGAAGTTGTAGGCGGTGTAGAGATTGACTTGGCTATATGCGCTGATTTTGCCCGATTCGGCATTGTCGGCGGCGGAATAGTAGCCGCTGTAGAAGCGCACGTCGCCGCCTGCTTCCCAGCCGTTCGGGTTCAGGTATTTCACTCCGATGTTGGCGGTGTACTTGGGCGCGCGGCCGAGTTTGTTACCTTCGATACCGCTGTCGGGATAACTTTTGATTTTGGTATGCAGCAGACCTAAGCCTGTGGTGAGTTTCAGGCTGTCGGTTGCCTGCCAGTCGGCACCGAGTTCCGCACCGTAGGTGTGGACTTTTTTGGCGTTGCGAATGACCACTGAGTTGGTGCCGAGATAGAAGGGAAGCTGCATGTCGCGGTAGTGGTTCACGAACAGGTTGCCAGACAGTTGCAGGCGGCGGTTTGCGCTGCGCCAGCGGGTGTACCACTCGTAGTTGTTTACATACTCGGGTTCGTAGGCGTAGGTTACGACGGGGCGTCCGAAGGTGATGCCTGCGCCGCCGGGGTTGTAGCCGCGCGCGGTTTTGATGCCGCTGACCCATTGGTCGGTGGGTTTGAAGGCGATGTCGATCTTGGGTAGGAAGACGGTCTGTCCCTTGTCTAAATCGAGACGCAGTGCGCCGCTGCCGCCGTTTCGTTGGTGCGTTTCTTTTTCCAGCCTGCCTGCGACGGTGATGTCCCATTTTTCGGTGGGGCTGTAAGTGGCTTCGGCAAACAGGGCGCGCACGCTGTTGTGGTCGTCAAAGGTGTTGCGGCCGCCGACGCTGCGGATATCCACCCATTCGTCCTGCTTGCTGTGGAAGTAGTGCAGTCCGGCAAAGCCTTTCAGACGGCCTTTGTTACTGAAATGCAGCACAGGTTCCCATTCCAGCTCGCGGCCTTTGAGTTCAGCCGGCACGCCTTGGGGATTGACGGTCATCGGTAAGTGCAAACGTTCGTTGTGGTAGCTACTGTAAACCAGTTTGTTTTCCAGTTTCAGGTAGTCGTTAAGCTGCCACGATACATCCCAGATGCCCGATGTCGAGCCGGTTACGAACACGGGCTTTTCCTTTAGAAAGCGGCGGCTGGCGGTGTTGCCCATGATTTCGTTCTGCGGCGCGCGGGAGCGGATGTGGTTCAGCGTCAGGCGGCTATAAAAGTCGGGATTATTTTCAGGCGTGAACAAGAGCTTGAAGCGCACGTTGGTGTTTTCCACGCGGCGCGGGTTACCCGTCGGCTCGTAGGATACGAACGGTTCGTAGCTTTCGCGCTGCTGCTGCTCCGCGCTCAAGCGGAAGGCAAGGTTGTTTTTTATTATCGGGCCGGACACCACGCCGGCGATGTTGTGCGTTTTCTGATTGCCTAAACCTAGGCGGACTGCGCCTTCCCATTCGTCGGTCGGATCTTTGGAACGCATCACTACCGCGCCCGCCACCGCGTTCTGCCCGCGCACATGGCTTTGCGGCCCGCGCAAGACTTCCACCTGCTGCATGTCCCACAGCGACTGCTTGCCGAAGGCGTATTCGTTGTAGGTGGCAGAGCGGCCGTCTATGGACAGGTTCAGGCGCGGACGCGTGCCTGCGAAAAACGCCACTGCGCCCACTGCTGGGCCCGATCCATCCACGCCGCGCATGGTCGGCAAATCGTTGCCGCTGCCCAAATCGACGGTATTTACGGTCTGTTTGAGCAGGTCAGTGGCGGAAAGATTGTGGCCGCTGCGGTCGATGTCGGGCGTGGTGAAGACGCGGTTAGACGTAGCGGTTTCAAAGCCGCTACGGTTGACGCGTTCGCCAGTTACGACGACTTCTTCCAATTGCACCTGTTCGGTGTCCTGTGCCACATTGGCGGCGTAAATCCATTCGGAAGCGAAAGCGGCGGCAAGCAGCAGGGGCAGGTGGCGGAGGGTGGTTTTCTGCATTTCCTTAGCCCTTTTGTGGTTTACATATTTATATAAAAATTACTATTTTTGTAAATTATAGGAAGAGGGGTAGAGGAATACAAGTACTTATCAGAAGCATGATTTTGCAACGAAATGCGGTTTGTGGACAGCCGAATACCGTAGGAAAATCATGATTTCATAAAATATAGCTAAAATACTTCACTTCATACGGCGTCGGCTCGCCTTGTACTGAAAAAATAATTGTTTCAGCTCTATTGCGTCTGAAAGCCATCAAACAAACAACAAACAACGATGACCGCCCGCAAACAGCAAACCATCATCGCCACCGCTAGCCGCCTGTTCCGCGAATACGGTTTTGCCGCTGTATCCGTGGGCAGAATCTGCGAAGAAGCAGCCGTCAGCCGCGTTACCTTCTACAAACATTATGGTGGCAAAAACTCGCTCTTGCGTGAAATCGTTATCGAACAGAAAGACCGTGTCCGCGCCGAATTCGAAAGCCTGTTGGAACGGCGCTGCGGCCTGCGCGAAGTCGCCGAAACCGTGTTCGCCCTGCAAGGACAATCGTTTGAAGAACTCTATTCCGCTGCCTTCCTGCGCGACATCGGAGAGAACGCCGATTTGGAACTGGAACGATTTTTCAAGGAGCTGAACGAAGAAAAATACGCCTTCATGCGCTATTTCTTCCACACCCTGCAAAGCCGCCGCCTGATTGCCCCCGATTTGCCTGTGGAACTCATCGACCTGTTCATCCGTCAGGCAGACGTATTGATGCGCCATCCGCGACTGACTGCGCTCTATGCCGCGTCGCCGCAAAAGCTGCCGCAGGATGTTTTGGGCTTGTTGTTACACGGTTTGGCCGGTGAACAATCCAAAAGAAAAATTTGATGAGGCCTAATTGCGTCAAACAGGTGTTTAGGTCGGGCGCGATATCCGACTTTTTCTATTTATCCAAACGATTTTTCAGCTCTTTTCCGTTTTCCGAATAATCTGTTTATACACTTCCGTACTCACCTTAGCTGTGCGTTGTTGGGTTCTGAAATCCACATAGATTATGCCGAAGCGGCTGCCGTAGCCGGAGAACCATTCGATGTTGTCGTGGCTGGACCAAACATGGTAGCCCGCAACGTTCGCGCCTTGTGCCATCGCTTCTTTCATGGCGGCGATGTGGCAGGCAAGATAGTGGCAGCGTTTTTCGTCGTTCACTTGCCCGTCTTTCATCTCGTCATCGCCGGGGAAGCCCGCGCCGTTTTCGGTAATAATGACGGTGGGGTTGCCCCATTCGTCGCGAATGCGCAGCAGCAGTTCTTTGAACAGGTCGGGGCGGACAGCGCCGTTAAAGGCAACTTCGCTGTCGCCATCGCTCAACTGCATTTCGGGGGCGTAGTCGGTTTTTGCGTTTTTCTGCGCGCGGATGTAGAGCGGAGTGTAGTAGTTAATGCCGAGGAATTCGAGTTTCGCCGCACCAATTTTGGCGGCATCTTCGGGCTGCGCGCCCGTATCCAGTGCGTATTTATCCGCCAGGGTGAGAATATCTGCAGGGTAGCTGCCTTTGAACATGGCGTCCAGAAACCAGCGGTTGACTACACCGTCGGCGTAGGCGGTGTTCTTCTTGTCAGCGTCTGTGGTCGCGTCTTTGGGGTTCAGCACGGGGAAGTAGAGAAATGCTAGCCCCAAGCGACCTTTATAAACTTTGTTTTTAAAGACTTCTTTGGCGACGACACTCGCCAGCAGGATGTGGTTGTAGGTTTTCAGCGCATCCGCCAGATTTGCAAAGGTAGGCAGGATGGCAGGCGCGGTGGATGCTGAGCCTGCTTCGCGCTGTTTTGCCAGTACACCCTGCCCGAACTCGACGCTCGGCTCGTTAATCAGCACGAAATCTTCGGCGACGTCGTGAAAATGCTCGAACACCACTTCGGCGTAGTGCTTGAACCAGTCCACCGACTGGCGGTTTTTCCAGCCGCCCTGCATGAACAGCGATTTGGGCATATCCCAGTGGTACAGGGAAATCAGCGGGCGAATGCCTGCCGCTCTTAAGTCTTCGATAAAGCGGCGGTAGTGTGCAATGCCTGCCTGATTTACTTGCCCCGTGCCATCGGGGATGATGCGCGTCCAGCCTAGCGAAAAGCGGTAGCTGTTCAATCCCATCCTTTTGAAGATTTCAATGTCTCGCAGGTATTGGGTGCGGTCATAGAAGTGGATGACATCGCGCCCGCTGTCGCCGTTTGCGCCGAGTTTTAGTTCGTCGAGATAGTAATCCCACACGGTTTCGCTACGTCCGTCAGCCTGGGTGTAGCCTTCTACTTGGTAGGCGGCGGATGCCGCACCCCAGAGGAAATTTTTCGGCACAGGCAGTTTGCGAGCTTCATCAATGGCGGATTGCAGTTTGTCACCAAATACAAGAAGCGACTTTTTGTCGGGTGTCGTTGCTTATTTTTGTGTGGTAGCGGTGCATCCGGCAACTGGCAGTACGGCTGTTGCACCCAATGCATCGGCGGCGGTAAGAATATGGCGACGGGACAGTTTGAAGGTTTTGGAGGCGTTCATAAAAAACTCCTGAGAGTGAAAAAGGCGACCTTACTTTTTTAGGCTTCTGAAAACAGGGGCGGCGATGGCTAGGCTGCTTTTACGTTTTCAGGCAGACTAAGCCTAGCTTACCTATTTCAACTCCTGGCCGTCCAGCACCCGCTGGGCGTTGGTAGCCTGTTCGGGATTGACGCTTTTCACCGCATTGATGATGTGTTGCAGGTCGGTTTTCTGGATGCCGATGTGGTTGCTGTTGCGCAGATGCGAGATAAATTGCGCTTCCACACCATTGCTCAGCGAGGCGATGGTGGCGACAACGATGGATTTCGCGGTCGGTGTAGGAAAGAACGCTGCGCCTGAAGAGGTTAGCTTTCAGCGCGTAGTCGATACCTTCGTTGTTCATCATGATGCTGCCGGCTGCAGCGCGAATGCACAGATGCCTATTGTTACCCGTCTTCAGCGCATCGCGCTGATGCGCTCGCGCCTTGGATGCATCATGACGACTTCCATCAATCTCACTCGGCTATCGGTTACTTGCCTCTCGCTACGCGGCTCGGCTTTGCAGAGAACAACGTGTTGAAAAACTGCAGCTAGGGGTTATGAGCGGGGTTCATCAATGGCGACGAGGTTGGCGTCGCCCGGTAAGCATCGCTGTTTATGCTTTGCGCGTGACGTCCAATGCCAATGCCGCGCGCACTTCGGCTTTTTCCATCTCGTTCAACTGTGCAAAGCCGGCGATAACGCTGGCGGCGCTGTCGTTCGTTTGCGTCGCGCTGAAGAGCGAGCGCACATAGTCATCCGCCGGATGGTTCTGGATGTCCTGCGGTGTCGCGACTTGCACCAGCCGCCCCTGGTGCATCACGCCGATGCGGCAGGCGAGTTTCAGCGCTTCCGCCATGTCGTGGGTGACGAAGACGATGGTAGTGCTGAGTTTTTTATGGATCAGCGACACGGTTTCTTGCAGGGAGGCGCGGGCGAGCGGATCGAGAGCGGAAAAGGGTTCGTCCATCAGCAGGATGTCGGGTTTGGCGGCAATGGCGCGCAGGATGCCGACGCGCTGTTGTTCGCCGCCGGAGAGTTCGTGCGGATAGCGGTTCTGGTATTGCGCGGGCGAGAGGCCGACGAGTTCGAGCAGTTCGCCGACACGCGCTTTGCGTTGCGCCTTGTCCCAACCGAGGATGTCGGGCATCAGTTCAATGTTCTGCGCAACGGTCATGGTGGGGAAGAGGGCAATTTGTTGCAGCACGTAGCCGATGCGGTGGCGCAGCGGGCGGATGTCGTAGTCTTTGATGCGCCGACCGTTGAAGTACACGTCGCCGTCGGTCGGCTCGGTAAGCGCATTAATCATGCGCAAGGTGGTGGATTTGCCGCTGCCGGAGCCGCCGACCAGCACGAAGAATTCGCCTTGGTAGATGGTGAGGTTCAGTTCGCTCACGGCGGCATGGCCGTCGTAGCGTTTGCTGACGTTTTTGAATTCGATCAGCGGGATGCGTTCAGGTGTCATGGGGTTTCTTGCGAATCAGATGAATATTTCTGCTTGGGCAAACAGCACCGCCGGGCCGCTAAGGATGACGCGATCGCCGTTCACCTGCCCGTGCAGCACGCCGCCGCGCGCCGAAGCCTGATAGCCGGTAAGGCTTTCTTTGCCCAGTCGCTCTGCCCAGTAGGGGAAGATGTGGCAGTGGCCGGAGCCGCAGACAGGGTCTTCAGCCACGCCGAGTTTGGGGGCGAACGAGCGCGACACGCAGTCGTAATCTTTACCCGGCGCGCTAACGTGCAGCAAGAGGCCGTCGAGTGTGAGCATGGCGGCGAAATCGGGCTTCATCGCGCGGATTTGCACTTCATCCTCGAAGATGCAGAGTAAATCCCGCCCCAGATATGCCGTTTGCGGGATGGCGCCTAGTACATCGGCGATGTTGGCTGGAATTTCGACTTGTTGCAGCGGGAAAGCGGGAAAATCCATGGCAAAGTTATCGCCTCGTTTGCGTACGCACAAGACGCCGCTGCGGGTGTGGAAGTTCAGCGCAGCGCGACCGGGCGCGACGAAGCGGTCGATAACGTAGGCGGTGGCAAGGGTGGCATGGCCGCAGAGGTCAATCTCGCTTTTCGGCGTGAACCAGCGCAGAGCGAAGGCCTCGCCTTGCGGCACAACGAACGCGGTTTCCGAGAGGTTGTTCTCGGCGGCGATGCTACGCATCAGCTCATCCGGCGGGAAGTCGTTCAGCACGCAGACGGTGGCAGGGTTGCCGCTAAACACTTGATTGGTGAAGGCATCGACGGTGTATTGTTGGATGGTTCTCATGGGTGAGTTCCTCTTTTCTCAAGCGGTGTAAATGTCTTTTACGACTTCGGCAAAACGGCGTGGTGCGCGGCCCAATAGTTGCGGCAGATCGTCTGAAACAGTGGCGAGTTCGCCGCCCGCGATCGTGGTGTAGGTGGATACCCACGCTTCGATTTGCCAGGCGGGCGTGTCGGGGTAGTCGCGTTCGCGGCTGGCATAGGCTTCTGCAAGGGTTTGGTTGTGGTAGCGGTGCGGTTTGCCGGTGATGTCGGTCAGAACGGCGGCGATGTCGGCGAAAGTCAGCGCTTCGCTGCCGCCGATGTGGCTGCTGGCGCCGGTGATGGCGAGGTTCATGTTATGTCTCCTTGGGTTGGGTGGAGGGAGAAATGGTGACACTTGATCAGCCATCGCCCAATGTTTTTTTGGAATAAGCCACGCCGTCTGGAAGATAACTTTCAGACGGCATTTTTTATTTCATCAGTTCGCTAACAGTCGTTAGGGTATAGCCCTGCGCGCGCAGGCCGTCGATGATGTGCGGCAGCGCTTCGCGTTCTGCGCGGCAGGCATCAAGGCAAAACGGATGCAGCAGGATGATGGCGCCGTTGTGCGCTTGGGCAAGGGCGGCGGCGGTAATGGCTTCGGCGGTGGGCGGCTGGTGGCGGGTGGGCTCGCTGTCCCACATCACGGTGGTGATGTTGTGGCGGGCGAGATACCACGGCAGGCCGAGCAGTTTTTTGCCGTAGGGCGGGCGGAAATGGATGGGGCCGTGATAGCCGGCGGCGCGAATCAGGGCGTTGGTGTCTTCGATTTCGCGCGCGATAAACGCCTGCGAACGCAGCAAAAAGCGCCGGTGGTTGTAGGAGTGGTTGCCCAGTTCGTGCCCGGCAGCGGCGATGCGTTGTGCCGCCTGCGGGTGGCGCGCCATGTTTTCGCCGATCATGAAGAAGGTTGCCTTCACGTTTTTTTCGGCCAACACCGCCAGCACGGCATCGCTGGTGTGCTCGCTTGGCGCGTCATCGAAGGTGAGGGCGATGCGTTTGTGGTCGTTCGCGCCGTGGCAGACGAGCTTGCCGATGAGCTGGTAGCAGCGGGCGTTCATCAACAGGTAGAGGCCAACAGATGCGGCTATTGCTAACGCGAGACCGATCAGCAATTTTTTTGGTTTCATCGGCTATTGCCCAAACGGTTATGGATGAAAGTCCACAAGATTGTCCCATCCGGCGGGATTGCGCAGCGGCAGAATCAGCGGCAGACCGCGTGTGCTGAGGTGGCGGGCGACCATGCCGTCGCTATGACCGCGGGCATTGGTGATGGCGAAGGTCATGGAGCTATTCCTTGGCTGAGGTTTGTTTGAAAGGAAAAAATCGCCTGAAAACTGGTTTTTGACTCTGTAGAGGTTGGATTTTTGAGCGCGCGCAGATTGGGGCGAAACTCAACAAAACCGTTAAATGTCTAGAAATGTTGGGTTTATCAAGCCAATCTACTTGCTGCGCTGGCTTATTTCGTCAAATCGAAACTCCAATCAAGCAGCTTCAAGAGTTCGTCTGTTGCTACGCCATTGTCCAACACGATGGTCAGCCAGTGTTCTTTGTTCATGTGATAGGCAGGCAGAAAGTTCGAGTCTTTCCGCAACATGCCAACCATTTCAGGCGGGCATTTGATATTCAGAAAATCGGTGTCGCCCTCTTCATTCAAGCCCAGTTTGCTTTTGGCAATCCTGCCTGTTAAGGCAAACCATTTGTTGTGCGCGTTGCTGTGGCGCAGGATGGCGAAGGTTGGGTGTTTTTCCCACAGGTATTCGGGGGAAGCACCGTATTGTTTGGAGGCGTAGTCCAGAATCTGTTTCTGTTGCGACATGGTTATTCCTTTGATTCCAATTAATCGGTCAAGCCCAGCAGCCGTCTGGCGTAAAACACCTGCCCCGAGTGCATGACCGCATCGTCGATGATAGAAACCAAACGCACACCGCGAGTAACGGGCGGTGTCCAGTTTTCGTCCACGATATCGTCAAGGTCGGCTTCGCGCAGCTTGGCGATATAGGCCGCCGCTGCATCGGTCGCGGCTTTCAGGTAGCCCAGCACGGTTTCGGTGCTGTCGGTTTGAATGCGCTGCGCCTGTTTCAGTGTGTGCCGCCAGTCCTGCTCGTCGTCGGTAACGGTAAAGGGGAAGCGGTTTTTCCACGCTTGACTGTGCCACAACGGGGTTGCGCCGTTTAATGCGGCAATCTGAAAATCCAGCTCGCGGGCGGTGTGCCATGCCAGCCAAGTCATCGATTTGATTTGCGGCGCACTGCTGGCGGCAGGAAAAGCGTTTGCCTGTTCCACGCTCACGCCGTCAAAGGCACGCACAAATCGTTCATAAGCGCGGTTTGCCGTATCAATCAATAAATCGGCATAAGTCGTCATGCTTGTCTCCTCAAACGAAGTCGGTTACATGAAAGTGCGGTCATTTTTCGCAGCAAGTCTAGGTTGGTTCGAGAGCTAATAAAACCGCTAACTATCTAGAAGTTCTGGATTTATGGATTTATCAACCCAACCTACCTGCTTATCTGAAGATGGTTAACGTTTTGTATTTTCAGGGCGCCTGAAAGAACGTTTGAAAAAAGATTTTCAATTCAAGTGCAGGCTGCTTTTCGCTTCATTCATTCACCACCACGACTTTGCCGAAGCTGTCCGCGCTTTGCAAAAAGCGGTGCGCGTCGGGCACCTGTTCGAGGGTGTAGCGGCGTTCGATGGGAACGGGCACGTTGTGCGCGTCGATGTCGCGGAATAGGGCAGCCATCCGCTCGCCCGACACCAGCGCGGAATGGAAGGTGGTGAGGTAGCTGTTGTGCTTGAGTTCGATGATGGGGTCGAAGTCGTTGAGGTACCACTGGTTGCCGAGTTGCCCCGTTTGGCAAACGATGCCGCCTTCATTGATATGCGCCAGGCTGTCGCGCAGGGTGGCGGGGCCGACTAGTTCAAGGATTTTGTCGTAGCGCTCATCGGTTTGCAGCACGCCGTTGCTATCAGCGATGACGGCATCGAAGCCTACCGCCCGCAGGCGCTCGGCCTTTTCTAATTTGCGGCAGGCGCCGTGCAGGGTGATGTGCGGCAAGCGCGCTTTCAGCAGCAGGGCAAAGGCAACGCCAACACCGCTGGCCGCCGCCCGCACCAGCACGCGGTCATGCGGCGCAATGCGCAGTTGTTGCAGCGAGCCAAAGGCGGTGTAGTAGGTTTCAGGGATGGCGGCGAGGGTCACCCAGTCGCGGTCGCTATCGATCGGGTAAATCTGCGCGTTCGGAAGCAGGACGTATTCGGCATAGCTGCCGTCGAACGCCCGCCCCATCTCGCCCATGATGGAGGCGACTTTCTGCCCCGCTTGCAGGGCGGGCGTGCTGCTTTCCGCAACTTCGCCAACGCACTCGATGCCAAGGATGCGCGGGAACTGCACGCTGGGGCTTTTCCCTTCGCGGGTGAAGATTTCGGAATGGTTGATGCCGAAGCCTTTGACTTTGACCAGCGACCAGCCTTCTTTGACCTGCGGCGTTGGCACATCTTGGTAAATCAGCTTGTCCGGGCCGCCGGGTTCGTAGATAACGATGGCTTTCATGCTATTTTCCCTGTGTTAACCAGCCTTTTTGCTGCAAAAAATCTTTGGCGACCGCTGCCGCGCTTTCGCCCTGTGCTTTAACGCGGTAATTCAGCCCGCTCATTTCTTCCGCGCTGATCTGCCCGGCCAGCACGTTTAGCGCCTGCACGATGCCAGGGTGCGCTTCGGCGAAGGCGGCCTTCATCAGCGGTGCGCCCTGGTAGTGGGGGAAGAGGGCGATGTCATCTTGCAACACGGTGAGGTGGTATTGGCGCAGTTCGCTGTCGGTAGAGAAGGCTTCGAGCAGGTCGATGTGGCCGCTGTCCAGCGCGGTGTAGCGCAGTGCCGGTTCGAGGCTGACGACGTGGGCGAAGCGGATACCGTGCCGCTGCAAGCCGAGGTAGCCGTCCTGCCGGTTCATGAATTCCAGGGTAAAGCCGGCGCGGACGCTGTTTTGCACACGCGCCAGGTCGGAAATGCGTTGTAAGCGGTGCGTGGCGGCGTAGCTTTGCGGCACGGCGAGGGCGTAGGTGTTTTCGTAGGCCATCGGCGGCAGCAGGCGCAGGCCGAATTGTTCATTGAGCAGGCGCGCGCCCAGTTGATAGGTCTCGTCCTGGCTTAATGCGCGGTTGTTTTCGCTAGGCGGCACCTGCACCAGCGTTTCCAGCACCGTGCCTGTAAATTCGGGGTAGATGTCGATGTCGCCGCTTTTCAAGGCGTTGAAGAGGAAGGCTGTCTTGCCGAAATTGGGCTTGACCTCGACGCGCAGCTGCGGATCGTGCTGCTCAATCAAGAGCTTGTACATATGAATCAGCAGCTCAGGCTCGCTGCCCATCTTGCCCGCGACTACTACCGTCTGCCGCGTTGGCGCGGCAGCGAATTGCGCCAGCCCGACCGAGCCCAGCCCCAAGAGCAGCGCGCCCAGCAATGCCGCCTTGTGGCGGGATGCTTGCAGCCAGGCGAAGAACGCGCTCATCAGTACTGCCAGCACAGCGGCCAGCGCCGCGCCGGTAAAGGTCAGCACCATGTCGTTGCGGTCGATGCCGAGCAGAATCAGGTTGCCCAGCCCGCCTGCGCCAATCAGCGCTGCCAGCGTCGCCGTGCCAATGACCAGCACGGCAGCGGTGCGGATGCCGGAAATAATCGCCGGCAACGCCATCGGCAGCTCAATCCGCGCCAGCGCCTGCGCGCGCGACAGGCCGAAGGCGGTGTGCGCTTCCTTGATGGCGGGGTCAATCTGGCGCAAGCCCAGCAGGGTGTTCTGGAAAATCGGCAACAGGGCATAGAGCGTGAGCGCAATCAGCACCGGCGGCGAGCCAATGCCGACCAGCGGAATCAACAACCCCAGCAGAGCCAGCGACGGAATCGTCTGCAACACGCCGGTGCCCTGCAACACCAGCTCGGCCGGGCGACGCTTTTCGGCCAGCCACACGGCAAGCGGCACGGCAATAACAATCGCCGCCGCCAGCGACAGCGCCGACAGCCACAGGTGCTCCAGCACCGCCTGCCACAAATGCGCAAAAGAAAGAGAGTCCATCGGCCCGCCCCTTATGATAAATAGCCGATTAAAAATGTATGCTTGGTAAAAACAAGGTTATACCAATCCCAGAAATTAAGCTGAGAATGCGGCGCGCCGAAGACAGTACAAGTAGTACGGCGAGGCTTACTCATGAAAATCACACAGCGATTTTATGGGTGCTCGATTAGGCGCACCAACACCCTCAGATTATTTTCTGGGATGGGTAGTCTGCCAAGCGTACCTTGCAGGCAAGCTTATTTCCTGCCCGCCAAAAACGGCTCAACTACTGCCCATATCGCCGAGAAATTTGCAATAAAGACCGGATGCGGGGCGTTGGGGATGACAGACAGGTCGGCGTAGTTGACAAAAGCGCTGGCGATGCTGCTGCGCGTGGCAGTGTGGCGGCAGACTTTCCGACAGGCGAGGCACGGCGGCGGACATGACGACGCTGATGACGGCCAGCAGCCAAAAGTTGGCGTACTAATTGGCAGTTTTTTACAGCACGCCGCCGATAAGCGGGCCAACGATGGGCGCGGCGACAAGAGTGTGCAGAGTTTTTCTGCAGCAAAGGTTTATGGCAGTCTTCAGTGATGGGGGTGTATTGATGTCAATCATCAAGATACTGCTGTTCGTACGACACTCGCCCATTACGATGACCACCAAAATATCGTTCATTTATCTCAATCTTACCTTCAAAAACTTTATTGGCTTCAAAGGCAAGACACTGCTCAATGGCTAGCCTGATTTTGTAGTAAAACAACGCTGCAGTATTAGTATAATTGCTAATATGCTTCAGCTCTATAATAAAAGTACTAGGAATATAATTGCATTGCTTCTTGTGCAGCTTGGAAAATAATAGAGTTATCATCAAGGGTCATTGATGCTTCGTAAATACTCTCGTTAGCGCCTATTAAAGTATTAAGATTTGTAGCAAATAATAAAGCAGAAACGGCTCTTGCTTGTGTAAAAAACTTTAAAGATTCATGTTTGGAACTTTCATTTCCCTGATTGTTTTTCTGCAGAGAAAAATATTTATTATCTAAATACTCTACTAGCATTTCAAGCTCTATAATTTGCTCTTTAGAAAATGGCTTATTAGCAGCTAATTGTTCTAATACATTTCTTGCAACGAGAGATTCAAGTTGAGCGTTTTGATAAGCTAATTTACACGCAGCAATCATGGCTGACCGTTGTTGGGTAGGTGTGGCTTGTTTAAGATTTTCTGCAAGATTTATTGCTACTGACTCTAAACGTGACATTAAAGCCTCGGCTTTGAAGTAGGTTTTATAGATGTTGCTATATTAGTACCTATTAGTCAGAGATTTAATAAGGTTATTTGCTGCGTTAGCTTATGAGATTAATTACTGATGCTAGCCAGTTTTTGAAGGATAAGTTAAGTAAGCTTGGTTTTATAAATCCCCCTAGTTCAAAAATAATTCTTTTATTTAAACTTAATTCAGAAGAGTGTAATTCAATTAATGTCTGTCTAACCTCTTCAATTTTATGAGGATTTTCGTTATCTAAAAAATCTTTTACAGCTCTCTCATAAGAATAATAATCAGCCATCCAATCTTGGTGAAAGTAACCTTGTAAAAAGTATTTTAAAGAATCTTTTTTCATATTATTGCGGATAAGCGGTGTGAATTACATAACCTTTTGGCGCGACTGAATCTCGCCTAAGAAGAATAAAAACCCCATTTGTATCATTTGCCACAGTTGATCCATTCATTACCATGCGACCAGTAGTGTATGTGGTATTCATAGAAATAGGCAACTGACGGCTCGAACCGGCAAGCCACGAACTGATATTCTCGGCACCACTGCTTATCACCAGCTGCTGTTCGTAGAAGCCGTCGCACAGCCGCTTGAGGGTATTGAGCCCGAATTCGTCCAGGTAGGAGGCGCTGTCCTGAAAGTTGGCGGCGCCCAGCAGCGGGGTGGCGCTGACGAGGACATTCGGGTTATCCGGCTGGGTGAGGTAGAGCCGGCTTTCCGGGATGCGGAAGAGAGCTTCGCGCGCGGCGATCAGGGATGGTGCGGGCAGTAAAGCAAAACATGAGTCTCTGCGGTTACAATCGAGCCTAAGAGATGGACCGTATTTTTTGTCGTGCCCTATTATTTCAAAAGAGAGAGCGTTTTGACCAATGAATAAAAAGATTACGGAAACAAGCAAATTCCTGAGTTATGTACTGCGTCATGAACCACAAGCCATTGGTTTGCGCCTTGACCGTGAAGGGTGGGTTAGCATCAACGAATTGCTTGCTTGCGCCAAGCAAACAAACCGTGATTTAAGCGACGCCCTGATTCGTGAAGTGGTGGCAAGCAGCGACAAAAAACGTTTCGCCATTTCTGAGGATGGACTACGCATTCGTGCGGTACAAGGACATTCAACCAATACGGTCGCGATCGCATACACAGCGAAGGTACCGCCGGAGACTCTATATCACGGCACAGCCACGCGATTTCTGGATTCGATCCTACGCGAGGGGCTAAAGCCTGGATCTCGCCAACATGTCCATTTATCCGGGGATATGACAACAGCCAAAACTGTTGGTCAGCGTCATGGCAAACCTGTCGTACTTAAAATCGAAGCTCTGCGGATGTACCAGCAAGGCTTCAAGTTCTTTCAGGCGGACAATGGCGTTTGGCTTACCACGCAGGTGCCCGCGATGTTCTTAAAAGAAACTAACTAATTTCCTCAAGCTCATTTATTTGCGAGGATTCCTTTGCATCTTCCAACCAAGCCAAGAAGTTGGGGTAACTTATACCCTCCCATGGAGATATTTGGGATTGCCCATAGTCATAAATTCTAACTTTAGGGTCGCCTGATAGATCAGAGCCATCAAAACACGCCAGAATAACGTACCCATCATCCCCAGGTTCGCTTGGATCAAGAATTATTGAAAAAGGAATTAAAGGGAAATTAGGGAACTTTAAAAGCATATCTCCATAATAAGATAAAGACCTCGCCATATCCATACAAAGGAATTTCCAAGGCGCTATAGAAGGCATCTCTCCGCTAACTATCATTTGCTCGTATGTAGTTGGCAGCGAGAATCCTGCAGGCAGAATTGATCCTCTGAAGAAAAAAGGTTCCATCATGGTTTTCCTGTTATACGTGGAGATTGCGTTGCTCCATACGGATTATCAGACCTAAATGCAGCTCCTTGACGGTGAATGCGTGCAGTTATAGCTTCCCCCCAGGTGCGGTAGTCTTGCCAACCACGATCTTTCTGCATTTTAGTCGTAAGCTGTTCATTGTAGTCCCGAATTCTGGCTTGCACTTTAATTCCTGCTTCTCGCGCAGCTGCAATACGGGTGTTGTCCATGCTGGTAAGTTTACCATCATAAATACATGACTGTATCGGAATCTATAGCCTTCATGGTAAGTGACCTCAAAGGCTATTTAGATATAGTTTGAATACCAGGAGTCCTGTGGATAAATGTGGCGAAAACCGCTTTAATCTACTGGACTGGTGGGGTTTCAAGAAGTTCCTTTTGCCATGCTTTGAAATCTTCGATAGTGTATAAATAACTATCATCTCCTATCATTAGATCGGCTGCGCCTAAATTTTGAATAATTTTCCAAGCTGTCTTGTTGGATATCTTAATAGAGTCATTATTAATGATTGAAACGGCCCATGCAGAGATTAATTCGCGTGATTCTGTTCCATTTATTAACATCTGAATTTTTTCATCAATAATTTTGAGGGATGGCAAGTAGTCCATATAATCATCTCCTTTTAATTTAGCGAGGCCTGATGAAAGATCGTAGCTTGCTGGTGAACGCTGACTAAGTGCTTACCGTAGAAGCCGTCAGCGACCTGGCGAGTACCGCCGGGAAAGCAGCGCAGGGATACGGGCAGTGTACTCAAGCACTCTGGTTATCATCAGGTATCTCCCGAATATGCCAATTTTAGTTCCAGAAAAAATTAGCGAACAAACCTCTCAACAATGCCCCACTTAGTGCGCCACCGCTCCTCGGCCGTCTTGGCCCGAGCCAGGCGTGTATGTTTGACCTTGATATTCTCCTGCGCTAGATGGTTATTCACCGTCTTATTATGCGCCGCCTGCATGGCGGAAAAATACTCCTGATGGGCAGCGGCCAGTGTACTGGATAATGGCAGCGTTAGCTGTTAATTGTACTAAGCGCTAGCCAGATCACTGCCCAATCCCGTCCCACACCCCATCAATCGCCCAATTTTAAGCTTTGGTTGACTGAAAAAATCATCGGCTTAATGCACGTCTGTATTTTCTTGTTATGGTATTGAACTAATGTTCAAATTCTACATTTATACGGTCTGCTTTTATAGAAATCATTTTCCCTTTAAGGTAAGTAAATTCTTTCTTTAGTATCTTATCTTCAAAAACTAGACCTTTTGATACTAAATTCCCATTACATAATTTGCCTGTAATGGAATAGGCAAAAGTATTTCCTAGTCTATTAATTGATTGCCCTGTATTATTTTTAATTTCTATTAAATTGTATCTATCAAGCGACCATATTGATAACTGAACTGGATAATATAGTCCAACTTTAATTGAATAAGGGCAAGTAGCTATAAAACAAGTAATCTTAACGTCTTTAATTTGAAGATCAACTTCTTCCTTAATATTATTATCTAGCCTTAAAATTTTAGCTTGATAAGTCATGGTGTAGGCCTAATAATTTTCTCAGTAAAAATTTGTTAAGTAATTTCCAAGAATTATTGACATTCTCTGTATGAATGGTAGTTATTTCTTTAGTAGTATTAATTCTAATAAATATAATATTTATT